>Ga0196887_1000714_pt1 | contig 15235 bp, 34 predicted proteins | sample VirMetDEL_Mar_31_FD_169094 | JGI IMG/M metagenome (GOLD analysis project Ga0196887, IMG submission 169094) | Aqueous microbial communities from the Delaware River and Bay under freshwater to marine salinity gradient to study organic matter... | ecosystem: Environmental > Aquatic > Marine >... | reverse complement strand
GTCAAGGGGGGTGGGGTGTCATATATTTGACTATCCCGTCCGAATTGCCCCAAGTTACCCCGTCAAATGATTGACAAATTAAATGTATTTTATTTGTTATTAAGTGTTGCATGTTGTCCCAGATTAGATTAATGTCATAGGACATTAAGGGAAATCGGACGGCAATAGCCAAGCGACCCCAAAGCAAACTAAAACCTATGGAAGGAATACAAAATGACTAAATCACAATTTGCGAGACGCCATACATTTGAAGCTCTAACAGAGGCGGAACAAGCCGCCTTTGCAAAAGAGATGATTGTGTTGTGGCGCGAGACATTGGTCGAGCTACACGGTCTTAAAGACCAGCATGACTATTGCAAAGAGCAAGCGAAGTATTGGGACATGGAACGCAAGGACGTTGAGAAACACGCCATCGAGCATGGCTTGGCGTTCAAGCAGCCTCAAGATTTCAATGTGAAAGCCAAGGCGGCATATGTGCAGACGCGCATGATGTTCACTTGGAAATAGCAACCCTAGGCGGTGGCAATCATGCCACCGCCGCAACCTTGTCTTGGAGGACAAAACTATGACTAACAGAAAACTTCCTTTTGATTGTGCGGTTGGTACTGAACCAGAAACTGTTCAGAATATATTCGGCGGCGATAGCGTGACTATTCCAGCCGATGCCGTTGCGGTTTATGATGTCATCATGGGTTCAAGTATGATGGCAGAAAAAGCCACCAACCCAAAAGTGCAAGCCAAACTTTATAAAGAAGTACGCAAGGGGCTGGATTGGTTCATGAAACACGAACCAAAAGCCTACATGGTTCTTCTAGACTAATGGTTAGGCTGTTCTTTGTGCTAGCAGGATTATTCCTGCTAGCCACCGCTCATTCACTGTACGGTTTGACCACAGTAATGAGTATGGACGTTGATAGCATTATCAGGCTATCGCTTATCGTTCACGCTGGCGCGGCGTTCTATTGCGCTGGCGTAATTCATCTAATAGTGAAAGGCAGGAGATGATGACAGTGAAGTATGAAATTAGGAAGATGAAAGAAACAAGAAAAAGTGAACAGGGAATCCAATATCTATACACTTTTGGCAGGAGCAAGTGGCTAACATATGACGAAGCGATTGCCCTAGAACAAAAGTATCACATATGCAAAAGCCAATTATGGGAAGGCGAAGTCTTAGCAATGGGTGAATTTTAAGACAAGGGGCGGAGCAATCCGCCCCTTTTTATTTGCCTAGATTTTATATGCTATAGTCTTACTCCTATAGCAGAGGGCGGCGCCCATAGTCGCCACCAGTATCACCAGTCCCGAACCCGACCCGACCCGAATCATAGCGAACCCGACCCGAACATTTAGTTTGTTTTGTGTTTGTTAATGTGTATAATAAACCCATCAACAACCTGTCTATGGAGGACAAAATGGAATCATGTGATAAATGCGGAACTATCGTGTATGAGCGCAATCTCGCCATGTTCGGTCATAAGTTTATCTGCCCATCATGCCAAGGATTAAGTGACGAAGAATTAAATGCATATTGGACAGAGCAAGAGCAAGACGAATTACATATTGCTAATGGAGGAGCATAAAATGGACGTTACAATTATCGCAGACAATGGACACGCATGGGGAATCGTATCAATAGAACAGTTAAAGGCGGCACGCCTATCTATTGATGACATTAGCGATTTCTCATACAAGACGCCTAATGGTGAGATACTAGCATTGGAGGAGGATTGCGATCTTCCAAAATATCTGAACAAACTGGAGAGCATGGGCACGAAGATCAACATTCGTGACAATTATATCCCAGACGAAGATCATCCGGATAATCCTAGAACATGGAACAGGATTAGATAGTTCCTCCATAGGACGGAAAGAGCGGCAGAAATGTCGCTCTTTTTGTTTGTGTTATGTCTCATGTTGTCTTATAATCTTATTATGCAATAACCTATGGAGGAATAGATGCATATGAAAGAAATGTTAAAGAACATGGGATTCCATGTAGTCAACACAGGCGGAGGATGCCAAGGATATGAATTATCTCTGCCTAATGGTTTATCCATTCTTGTCACAGATGGCGAAGCGCAGATAACAGACGATGTTAATGTGAAGCCTACCATCGTTTTTGAAGATGGGGAAAATGGCAAGTATGTAGTTGTTGAAGGGAGTGTTGTCTAATGAGCAATGGTTCTTTTGAAGACTACTATAAGCAATTGATAGGCTGGACAATCACAGCGTATCGTGAGGAAGAAGATGAGTTTGGTGGCGATCCAACGCCTATCTTTACTCTCACTAAACCTAAATTTGCATCATTAGAGATGGCTGTCATGTGCGACCCAGAAGGAAATGGTGCTGGGTTTATTGATTTTTATCATCCGGAGAAGGAGAAGAAACATGCCTAATTGGTGTCAGAATGTAATCTATGTGTCCCATGAGGACAAAAACAAGATGGTGGCGTTGAAAGACGCCATCATCAATCATGAGTTATGCGACCATATCAAACCAATGCCGGAGGAATTGAAGGGCACAACATCGCCTTCCGACTCCCCTAATTGGTATGATTGGGCGTGTGAGCATTGGGGAACGAAATGGGATATCTGTTCGTCTCATGATACAGATGAAATCTATAGCGATGATGATGGTGAGACATATGTGTTCAAGTTTGACACAGCATGGGCACCACCAATCCCTGTCTATGAGGAGATGGAAAACCAAGGTTTTCAACTTCTCGCTCGTTATGTGGAGTATGGCGTAGGATATGCTGGGCATTACCAGAATGGTCAGGATTTCTGCACAGAGTTAAAAGATGGTCAGGAAGTTTATGACGAACATCTGCAATCCGAATACGCCTAGAGCGATGGGGCTGGCATCACCAGCCCCATCCATCCGGCTGCCCAGTCCCTGACTGGGTTTTTATTTGTTCTATTACTAGTCCTCCATACTAGTAGGCGCCCCAGGGCCAGGCCCTGGGGTTTTTATTTGTCCCGAATCCCGACCCGACCCGAAAGCTGCCCGACTCGAGGCAGCTGCGCTAGTGCTGCCCGACCCGAATCTTTTTGTTTGTGTTGTGTTGCATGTTGTCCTATAATAGTTGAGTAAACTATGGAGGTTACAAAATGCTTAAAATATCGAACATGACGGGCAAGTTAGAGGGCTTCAAAGCGTTGAATACAAACACGCTAACAAATCCTTATTGCCAGAAAATGAATGCTGTTGATGATGACAACATCATTTGCAAACATTGCTATAGCGTTGAGATGCTAAACGGATTGCGCAAAAATTGCGCTCCATCATGGCAACGAAACAGCGACACGCTGTCGGGCGGATTGATTCCCCCGCATATGTTACCGACAATCCTAGACGCATTTTTCAGGTTTTCCGGACATGGCGAATTAATAAACCTGACCATGTTGGAAAATTTCCACAACATCACGTTACATAATCCGCATTGCTCTTTTGCATTGTGGACAAAGCGCAAGGGCTGGATTCGCAAATTTTACAGCCAGCATGATAAGCCGGCAAACCTGATTCTTATCTATAGCAATCCGCGCATTGACGCGGTAATGGGCACGCGACCAAAATATTTTGATCGCACGTTTAACAATGTATCAGCGGATAGTGTCTTGCCGCAAAACTGTACAGGTCAAAAATGCAAAGATTGTTTGCTTTGCTATACGCCAAACAATGGCGTTACAACAATTGTGGAGGCAGTAAAATGAGAAAAAGATATTTGCCGGTTAAAGGCTGCGAAGAGTGCGAAGAGTTCAAAACCATTTGTGTTGAATGCTTAGATAGCGCAAGGGCTGTTATGACAAAACAAGATATTGTTAGGCACATAAAGCATATTGTCGTTGAACAATACAAAAAGGAACCAGAAGATCGGGATTGGTTCGCGGAGTTCGGCGCCCTAATCGACAAGATCGAAGACAGCATAAAGGAGGAGCAGGCCTAGGCCTGCTTTTCTTTTGCCTCGAGTCCTGGTTGCTGTGACCCTGGTACTGGTGCCCCAGTCCCTAGCTGCCCTTGGGCCAGGCCCCCGAACCCCGAACCCGAATCCCCGACTCCCGAACCCCGAAGCTGCTCCAGTACCGATTCAAGGTGCGTGATGCCCGACTCCCGAACCTGGTTCCACATAGCCTGGTGCCCCGAACCCCGAAACAAGCTCCCCGATCTTAGCCCATTGCGCCCGATTTCAAGGCTCTGGGCGCCCTCAAACAAAATTAGGTCGCCCGAAGGGAGGTGCTTAACCAAGATGAATGACAAGCCCCCATTTCGCGAATACGCGGTATTCCACGCTATTTGTTGCGGGGACAGTCTGACGGAATTGTTTTTAGTTGTTTTTAATTCTATCCAGAACACAAGTCCTAACCAAGCGAAATGCACATCAGGCACGCCACCACCATGTCGGTTTTCAATTCGTGTCGGATAACAGTTCTTCGGCAGATTCCTGCGGACGGTGTTCCAAAAGTTCGCCTCCGGTGTCGGCATCAGTTATCTCCTTGTACTCGCCTTCGATGAAGGCTTGTGGATACTGCTGACGAAGTTGAGACAGACGCGCCGTTATTTCCTCACGCGATAGATCATCAAGTTGATGAATCTGTTCACGCCTATCAACAGTCAAGCCACCAAGAGCGGAACGAATCTTTTCAGCGTTGATTGCTGCTGAGAACTGGCCAGCCTCTTCCGCCCCGGACGATAGTTCGTGCAGGCGTTTGAGCTGACCTGTCACGGTCACACCATATCGGCGTTCTCGCTCTTCTCTCAACTCTTGTATGTAATCGACAAGCTGGGGAAATTTCTTGCCAGCCAGAAGATGCCCAGCAATGGATGCGGCACTATTAGAAGCATAACCTGCTTTTCTAGCGCACTCCGCATTGGAGTAAATACCTTCAACATAGTAACGAGCGAACTCTCGCTGACGGTTCGTCAACTTTCGTCCAGTCTCAGCCTCTATATCATCTGCAAGAATGTCGGTTTTCTTGTTACACATGTCACACTTGTACACCAAAAAAACAATGATTTGAAGCCTTTTCAAAAAACACCAATTTTCCGTCTTTTGTCCATACAGTCTTATAGAGTCTCCAAAGTGTAACAAGTGTGCCAAAAACCCTTAGAAGTGTGCCAAGCTCAAACCCTTGCTGGCCGTGGATCGGAGCCTACCTTGTCACACTTGTCACACTTGTCACACTACATTTGAACTTTTTTCAAAAGTTTTTTTTCAGCAAAAAAGGTGTAACAAACGAGACAAGTGTACCAAGACTTTTGAAGAGGAGTATGCGTTCTCAGGGTTCGGTAAAATTAGTTGTTGCATGTTGTCTTGTTTCATGTATGTTTAACTTATTAACATATGTCATGGAGGACGATATGCAGGAAGTACAGGAAAGGGTCGTGATTCAAGGTTCACGCATCGAGTACGCTATTTATTGCGATTGGTGTTGTGGTCATGGGTACGAGTCTGGGGATCGCGGCGATGTTGTTGATTGTCACAAGTGCCATGGTTCGGGATTCAAGTTTCAGCAAGTAGTGGAGGCAGACAATGGATAATTTGATTTCAATATCTTTGACCGCGAAGCAGTGGAATGTTTTGGAGGTAGCTCTGGATCGTTTCATTGAGGATCAGGTTGATGATGGTTCGGATGAGGCGAAGCTATATGCCGGACATGGGAATATCGTGAAGATTTTAATGCAGAAAGTATTGGAGTCAGACAATGAATAAGCGAGTTTTTTTTGACGCTCTTTGGGATTTGCTCAAGGAGTGTGATGTAGATTTTTTGGAAGTCTATGTCGGGGATGAAGCTGACGATCAGGTTTATGTCAGGTTTGATAATATAGTGGAGGCAGACAATGGGAACTAGAGCGATTTACATTTTTGAGGACGAGCATGAAGAGGTTCATGTTTACAAGCATTATGACAACTATCCGCAGGGTGCGGTGGATTTCATTGAGAACGCCAAGGAGTTCGCATGGGATTTGCCACGGTTTGAGGCTGACGAGTTTGCGGCATCGTTTGTTGCGGCGAACAAGGATCGGAAGGGTGGCGGCATTCGTTTGGTCAACGCGAGTTTCAAGGATCGTGATGAGATGTTGGAGGCTAATGATTGGTGTGACTATTATTATGTGATCTCAAAGCATAACAGCCAAGATTTGTGGATTGAGATTTGGGAAAGTCAGTACATGTCAAGCCGAGACAAATGTTTATGGGTTTTGATTGACGAGTTAACGCATACAGAGATGAAGGAGAAATACGGTGAACGTGCTATCGCTGTTTGACGGAATGTCATGTGGAAGGCTTGCCCTTGAGAGGGCAGGTTTTCCTGTCACTAATTACTTTGCCAGCGAGATTGACAAGTATGCAATCCAAGTTGCCAAAGCCAACTTTCCTGACACGGTGCATCTGGGTGATGTGACCGAACTTCAGACACATGATGGTCGCTTATTTGTTCACGATGAACAGTGGCAAACTCTTAACAAGGGTGCGTATAAGCGAAAGATTGACCTGTTGATCGGCGGCTCACCATGTCAGGGATTTTCGTTTGCTGGCAAGCAACTCAATTTTGACGATCCGCGTTCCAAACTTTTCTTTGAGTTCGTGCGGTTGTTGAAAGCGTTGAAGCCAAAGTATTTCCTGTTGGAGAACGTCAATATGAAGAAAGAGTATCAGGACGTTATATCTGACCTTCTGGGATGCAAGCCTGTGGATATCAATTCTAATCGTGTGAGTGCGCAGAATCGGCGGCGGTTGTATTGGACAAACATTCCAGTCCGTTCCATGCCGGAGAACAAGCATGTCTATCTGAAGGACATCTTGGAGGATGGGTTCACGGATCGCGAGAAGTCGCATTGCATTGACGCGAACTATTTCAAGGGTGGCAATTTGAAGTCATACTTTGAGAAGAATCGGAGGCAGTTGGTGTTTGACTTTGACGATCCAACGGCTACCGGATTGCAGTTGGCTGGTGAGGCAGACCTCAAGGGTCACGGTTATAATCGGCGTGTGTATCATCCGGATGGCAAGGCACCAAGTTTGTGTGCGGCATCTGGCGGCAATCTGGAGCCTAAGATTCTTCAAGTGCCAAGGGGCAAGAACCAAGGCGGCATCAAAGCGCATGACGGTAAGGTGTTCGCTGGGTCGTTTCGTGGGCGTTATCGGGAGAATGGTATTCGTCAGGATCACAAGATGCCTGTCGCGGGATTGGCGGAACAGGAGTTGGAGATTCGCGAGGATGGCAAGACCAACTCTTTGACCACGGTTCAGAAGGATAACGTGGCGGTTCATGTGGAGGAATTGAAGTGGCGCAAGCTGACGCCCATCGAATGTGAGCGTTTGCAGACTGTGCCGGACAACTACACGAACCATGTATCCAACACCCAGCGTTATCGGATGTTGGGCAATGGCTGGACGGTTGACGTTATCTGTCATTTGCTGGAGGGCATGAAGGATGCTGGCGATAAGTAAGTGTCACAAGTGTGACAAGAAGGCGGATGCGAAGGAGGGGGATCTCCTCCTTTGCACGGAACATTGGTTTGAAATCTACGGAGGTAGTAATGGGAAAAGTAAAAAGCTGGGTTATGGACATGGAAGAGGATGCCATCGACATGACGCGAGAGGCGTGGTGCGAGAAGCATGGCGAAAGCCTGATTGAGGTTTACAACGAGACGCGGCGCAAGTACGCGGATTTAGTGGAGGACAAGAACGATGAGTGACATGGACTGGACATTGAGTTTCCTGTCGGAGGTGGCAGGGCAGATTACAACGTCATCAGGTGAGGGCAGCAAAACACGTTTGTTTGCGTGGGCATCTCCAGAGAGGGCAGATTATTGGCTGTTTTACATCGTGGATGACAATGGCAAGCAGGGTGTGAGGATCGTGTCATTCATTGCACCGCATCCGCAGTTATATTCTGTGATTGGTTACTGCAAGTACCATGGCATTCAATGTGAGGTGGACGAGAGTCTGCCGGAGGAGGATGACGATGAGTAATGTTCATGGGAGTCCGGCGGATCGAGGATCGGCGGACAGATATTATGGGCGGCAGGCCAGACCTCATTACAATCAGGTGCAGGAAAATGGTTCGATGAAGCGGATTGAGCGTGAGGATATGACGGACGAGCAAATCCAGGATTATCTCCGCGCCTACGAAAAAGAGGAAGACAGGAAGGATTGGGGCTAATGAAGTGTGAGAAGTGCCAAGCCGAAACGCAGGTTTTTGATAGCCGCCCGAAGGACGACACAATCAAACGGCGGCGTAAATGTGTGAAGTGCAAGCACCGGTTTACAACGGTGGAGATGTATCTCACGCAAGTAAACCAGATCGTGGATGAGGTGGTTCCGAAGCCGGAGCCAGCTCCGCCACCTGTTAAAAAACGTAGAGTCAAACCGCGTGTTAAACGGTTTGAGGATTTGGATTTTGATAATATGACCGATGAGGAGATCGAAAGAGCCATGGAGCAGTATTCATGACACGCCCAAACAAGCTGAAGAGCGCAACGAAAACTTATAATTTGTTAATGCGTCAAAGGCAGTGGGATATGTTGTCCCGCAAGTCCCATGAATTGACGACCTTGACCAGACAGCAAGTCAGTGCTGCGGACATCATCCGCCTGTGTATCGACATGCATATGGAGGAGACCTGTGATGAGATTGAGCGGAGATACCGTGCCCAAAATTATTGATAAGGAGTACCTGATCGCGCAGGACTACATTTTGCATGGCACTCATTATTATTGTGTTAGAGCGGAAACCATGGGCGAGGCGGTTGCGTTGATTGAGAACGATCCGGAACTTCATCCGGATCACACCGAAGCGCAAAACGTGCTTATCACCGGATATACCGAAGCGGAGGACAATTATGATAGTTAAGGCAATGGCGCTGGTCTGCACCGTATTTGCAGGAGGCGAGTCCAAATGCGTGACGGAGTTTTATCCCAGTACGTTTGAGACTGTTCAGGCCTGTAATGTTCAACTGATGCAATGGCGGTTATACGAACTGCCCAGAAACAAGAAGATTGTTCTGGATGATTGTGTTATAACAAGCTATAAACATGAGCAATGATAATAAAATCTTAGATTTCACAATTACTTTGTATTCAAACAAGTTAAAAATTGTGAAGGAGGTGAGCTGTAAGCCCACCGAATTGGAGAAGGTGATTGACGAACTGGACAATCAAGCCAGCGTCCCCAGAAGGGGAGACGGTCACCATGGTTACTACATCGAAGTCGAAGTAAGGAGATATAAGGATGTATATGGGAAACCAAGAAGTGTTGGTGAACGACACACTGAACCTGCTGCGCGGAAAGCTAGTGCGGTTCATTCTGGAGGACGGGGACATGCGGATGATCGCAAACCTCGTGGCAACAGCGGACGAACTGGGTCTGGAATACGATCCGGAGAAAATGGTGTATCGGGACGTAAAGGCTCAAGAGGCAAGGCGCAAGAGTCGGGCGCAACTAGCCAGAGAACTCGAGCCAGGTCTGAACGCGCTGTTCGGGGCGGAGTACGCCCAGCACGATCCGAACCTAAGTCCGGAGGAAAAAGCGGCGTTGAAAAAGAAAGCGGCAAAGGCCGAGGAGGCGCGGGAAGCAAAGCGTCTGGAGACAAACCGCAAGGCGCGAGAAAAGTATCACGCAAAAAAGAAAGGTAAGGCGAATGGCAGCAAAGCGCGGAAGACCTCAAGTTGAGGAGAAGGCGGCTTTTCGTAACGTAGCGGTTCCGATAGAGATTTACCATATGATCCGCAAGTTGTCGAAGGCTGAAGAGCGGACGATTGCTAGGCAACTAGCAGTCCTGATTAAAGAAGCATACCATCGTAAATTGGAGGTTTGATATGTTTGGTAAGTTTATGAAGATGTTTTTCCCTATGTTTGTTTCGGAACCGGAGCGTGCGCGGGATGAGAAGGGTCGGCTTGTTGGTGACGACAAGAAGACTCCTACGTTTAATGAAGCGTGGGTCGGGGGTCAGGCTCCGGCGAAGAAGGTTGCACCCAAGGCGGCGCCGAAGAAGCGTGGCAGGCCAAAGGGTAGCAAGAACAAGAAGAAATGAAACGCAATCCTATAGCGCGACAGGTTCGTGAGCCAAGGTTCAGGAAGCGTGTCGTAAAATCCAAGAAGGTATATACAAGGAAGGGGCGGTCAATCCGCCCCTTTCATTATGCTTCCCACCTAAACTTCAACTGCCCGTATATGGGTTGCCAATCCCGTTTGCGGTTCTTGCGATCCCAGCCCGACTCTGTAGGCTTGGTTTCTCCGACTATCTTCCACCCAGCCCCACGAAGCGAGGAGCCAGACTCTTCCTGCAAGGTATATGTAACCATGCGTTTGCCGCCCATCTGCTGCCATATTCTCCAACACCGCCCATAGAGAAAACTGCAAGAGTTTTTGGGTGCGTGACTCACAACGCAAACTCTGGTAACCTCGGAGGTTACGCCATCGTCTAGCATTCTCGCCACTGGCCTGCCGACTATGGCAACTCCAACCAACTCTTCTTCATGAACTGCACCGACTGCAAACTTGCCGCCATGAGTGGGTTTGTTGTGACGATGGAAGTTAGCTACAAATTCATTCGCCTCCCGAATTGTCAGTGGTACAATTTGTAAACTCATCCGCCTGTTCTCCCTGACAACATTCGCTAATAACCAGATGACACACCGAACATTGTATGTGCCCATGGACATCGACTGGTGGCATATTCGTCTGGCATCGAGGACAAAGCCCCGCTGCCATTCGTTTTGCAAAAGTGCCATCACCTTGATCTATCATGTTTCTCCTCCACTCTCATGCAGACGGCCTCTTGGTTCACTGGCATGTTCTCCCAGAACACTTGAGTCGCCGTCACATGGCACTCCGCTATTGTTGGATGCACCGACAGAACTCTGGCGTCTAGGTTGTCTATGCTGTTCGCTGTGACCAGAACTAGAAGCCAAATCATTCCGCCTCCGGCTCTGCCTTATAAATATTTCTTTTTGTCTCAAGCGATATGATGTTGTCACGACTCATCCCCCTTATGAACTTCTCCGCTACATCTGGTGTTAGGCCAGTCAGTTTACGGAATCGGTCAACGGCTTGGGCGAGTGTTAGACCGCCCTTTTTGTAGTCAACCAATACATCTATGCTGCCTGTGATTTTGGCGTCAGCTTCAGCCATTCTCTTGCCTCCTCTCCTAATACTCTTGCACCTATATCTATCTTATCACGAAGTGCCTTGACGATCTTCTCATCAATGGTTCCATCCGCAATTAGGTCGATATATGTGACAGGGTTTTTCTGACCTATACGATGACAGCGGTCCTCGGACTGGATCCGAGTTTCAAGATTAAAGTCGTTTGCATAGTAGATCACTGTATTGGCCTCGGTCAGTGTGAGGCCGTATCCTGCGGTAGCGGGGTTCGCTACAAAGAATCTTGCGGTTCCGTTCTGGAACCTGTCGATAGCGAGTTGCCGATCTTGGTCTGATGTGTCGCCGTAGTATGAAACCACCGACTGTTCGCCGTACACTTTGGCAAGTTCTGCTTGGATGTGGATGATATCGTAACGGAAGCGCGACCATATGATGATCTTGCCGGATACTTCCTCGATACAATCCATCATGGCAGACAGGCGCTGAGTCGGAACTTCAATAAGATCACCCTCGTCAGTCTTTATATGCCCAGACAAAACCTGTTGGATGCGCAGCATCTGAGTGATGACTTGCGGCGCCGACACCAGATCTCCGCCTTCCAGAAGTGTCATGGCTTCCTTTTGCAAATCCTTATACATGCGAATCTGTTCCATGGTCAGCCCAACATTACGCACGGTATATGTTTTTTCCGGCAGATCCAGACAATCCTTCTTCAAGACTCTATATGTATAGGGGTCAATCTTGACCGAAAGTTCTTCTAGGTTCCTGTACCCAAGGATTTGTTGGAAACTATGCGCGCCCATGCTGCGTTTTTGTAGAACAGCGTATCGACCCTGAAACGCATAGTAGGAGTCGTAACCAAGGATCGTGGGGTTAAGAAACTGAAACTGCGCGAACAGATCCATGGGGGATTTTGTAACAGGAGAGCCTGTCAACAGTCTTCTGTACTTGAACTTAGCCGCGATCTTCAGTAAAGACTTGGTGCGTTTGGCCTTATGGTTCTTGATGGTGGTACTTTCGTCAATAGCTATAAGGCCATTCTGCCCGAATCTTTCCGCCATCCACTCGCCGGCTGTCTTACCTTTAGAACTAGAGAACGACTCTACGTTCATCACAAAAATCTTAATTCCAGGTTCCTTGTTAAAGAAGAATGCTTTGGCTTCTTCCTTGTAACCTTTTGTCTGACTGGCCTGCCATGCGCACACGCTGTGCCGGATATCGTTTGGGAAATGTTCTGGAATCTCTTTGTTAATCCAGTTGCGGTATACGCCTTTCGGTGCAATGATTAATGCGAAGTCGAGCTTATGTGTATTGCCCAGATACGCGATACTATCAATTAAGACCTTGGACTTACCAGTTCCCATTTCCATAAAGAATCCATACGCATTCATAGGTATACTGCGGAGCATAGCTTCCCGCTGGTGCTCATATGGTTCCGTTTTAAATTTGTAGTTGACTTCCATCTATGTCCTCCTATATTGTCTGAACATAGGGTAACGGAATGGTTCCGTCAAGCCCATCAAACCTGAAGAGGATGTACTTGCTATGCAGCAGAGTGAAACAATCTTTGATGAAGAAATGTTCGCAGATGCGGATACGCTTTCCGGCGTTGATGCGGATGGGGGCAAGCAGTTGTCCGGTCTAGTTCACCGGCTCAACGAGAAGCAACAACAAATTGACGATACTGAAAAGTATCTCAAAGAACTAAAAGCAGAAAAACAGAGGATTGCGTTTGAGCAAATACCTATGCTCATGGATGAGATGGGTATAGAGCGCGTGGATGTGGACGGTGCAACCGTTACGCTGAAGCCGTTTGTATCTGCGTCAATCCCTGCTGACCGGAAGCAGGAGGCTTTTGACTGGCTCCGAGAACATGGTCTGGACGACATAATCAAGAACGACATCATCGTGTCGTTTGGTCGTGGGCAAGACAACGCTGCTGGGGACGTTATGTACGAACTCGAGCAGAAAGGTTTTCACCCAGAGCAAAAAACTCATATTCATTCGATGACCTTGAAGGCGTTCATTCGTGAACAAGTCGAACAGGGTAATTCGATAGATCTGGATATGTTTGGAGCCTATGTAGCAAGAACTGCTGAAGTAAAGAGGAAGAAGTAATGGCTAATCAAGTAGCAAAAAAAGAAGAGGCTGGTCTGCCAGCCGAAATGATGGACGATATCTTTGACACCGCTGGTGAGGGTACAACCTACGAAGCTGGCGAGTTACAGATTCCTTTCGTCCGTGTAGCGCAAGGAACGTCACCACAACTCAAGAAGAGCGACATGAAGTACATCGCTGACCTACGTCAGGGCGATATCTTCAACACCGTCTCTAACGAGATCTGGGATGGCGAGAAGGGCATCACCGTGATTCCATGCTACCAAGTGACCACTTACCCAGAGTTCGTCTCTGGTGACCAAGGTGGCGGCTTTGTGGGTGTGCGTTCACCCGATGACCCAGACTTGTCCCGGACTACCAGAGTTGGTGCCAAGGAATATTTGCCCAACGGTAACGAGGTCATTAAGAGTGATCAGCACTTCTGCCTCATCTTGGGCGAAGACGGTATGTATGAGCCAGCCATTGTGGACTTCAAGTCTACTGGTCTGAAGGTCAGTCGCCGCTGGAAAACTCAGATTGCCATGCAAAAGGTCAAGCATCCAAAGACTGGTGAAATGAAAACACCTGCTTTGTTTGCAACCATGTGGAAGCTGACGGTGGTCGAGGAGTCTAAGACTGTCGATGGCGAAATGCGTACTTGGTACAACTGGGCGATTGAGAAGGTCGGTCTTGTACAGGATAAGGCTTTGTTCAACGAAGCAAAGCTGTTCCGCGAATCTGTCATGAAGGGTGAGGCTAAAGCCCAACAGGAAGAGGCGCCGATGGCGTCTGCGGCTCCTGTGGACGACAAGCCTGTTGAGGATGACGATATCCCATTTTAGTGACTTGGGGGAGGTTCGCCTCCCCCTCTTTTTGCGGAGCGAGTGATGAGTTTAGTTGATCGTTTCGCTGCGGCCTTTGAAGGCTCCAGCGTAGCACACGGTCAAACAACGGTAGGAAGCGTAAGGAAGAACGGAAAAACAGAGGCAAAAAGTTTCATTGTCCGAGAGCCACTAACCAAGACATTGGTGGCGGCTCACCTAGAGGGTGGGCATGGAGTTGGATCAATACCTATTAACGACCAGAACATGTGCAAATTTGGTGCATTGGATATCGACACATACCCAGTCGATCACGTTGAGATATTGAAGAAGTGCCGCCGTTTTAAGCTACCGCTAGTTGTTTGCCGATCAAAATCAGGCGGAGCGCATCTATTTCTGTTTATGCAGGATTGGATTAGTGCAACGGATATGCGTGATCACCTTACGGAGTTCGCTGCGGTGCTTGGCTTTGGCGGATGTGAAGTGTTTCCAAAGCAGAACAAGATTCTTGCCGAGCGTGGGGATGTGGGTAATTTTATCAACCTGCCGTACTTTGAGGCAGAGAATACATTACGTTATGCAATAAACAGCAAGGGCGAGGATCTGTCACTTGAGGAGTTCTTAAACCAAGTAGACAAGATCAAATGTACTTTGGAGGATCTGCGCAAGCTGGAGTTCTCTAGTGATGACGATGAGTTGCGGGAGATGCCGCCATGTTTGCGGATTATGTTTGCAACCTCGGTGCCAGATGGAACCAGAAACAAGGTTATGTTTCATGCTGCGGTAACCGCCAAGATGATGCATCCGGATTCGTGGGAGACCACGCTGGAGAAGTGGAACCAGAAGTTTTGTAAACCATCTCTGCCAGCCAACGAGATTGTAACTATCCAGTCTCAGCATAAGAAAAAGGATTACGGCTATCTTTGTAAAGAAGAGCCTATGGGCAGTCATTGTGACAAGGCGGCTTGCCGCCAAGCCAAGTATGGCGTGGGCAAGAACGGATCCATGCCGGGAATTACTGGCCTGACTATTCAGAAGTCGGAGCCGAGGCTTTACTTCCTTGACCTTGATGGCAAACGGCTGGAGTTATCCACCGAACAATTACAGATGCCGTTGCAGTTTCAAAGAGCCTGTATGGAGCAGTTGGATGTTATGCCGCCCATAATGAAGGCGCCGGATTGGCAGAGTTATGTGAACGGTTTATTGG
>Ga0196887_1000701_pt1 | contig 15401 bp, 21 predicted proteins | sample VirMetDEL_Mar_31_FD_169094 | JGI IMG/M metagenome (GOLD analysis project Ga0196887, IMG submission 169094) | Aqueous microbial communities from the Delaware River and Bay under freshwater to marine salinity gradient to study organic matter... | ecosystem: Environmental > Aquatic > Marine >... | reverse complement strand
GACCTCGTTAGTCCAGCTTGCTTGCTGTTCACTTCGCAATGCGGTGTTTTGTTCGCATCGTTCGTGGCTGGAGTACCCCAATATAAAGACCCGCTTTCTCTGGTGAGGTGCGCCAACTTCACTCGCTGAGAATACTCCTGCCGTTGCTCGGTAACCCAAGCCTTCCAGTTCTCGGAGGACATATTGGAGAACTGATTCTCCGTCTCCTGTCTTGGCTGAGATGATTCCTTCCACGTTTTCGAGGAAAACAATTCGAGGTTGGCAGTCTCTGATTCCGTCTCTGATGTATGGGAACAAGTGTCGTGGGTCTTCGGTTGCTTGACGCTTTCCGGCAGCTGAGAAAGGCTGACAAGGGAAGCCTCCTGAGAGGATGTCCACGCATCCACGAAACTTTCCGTATGGGAATGTTTTAACGTCCGTGAAGATAGGTGCTTCATCCAGTTGACCCGATTCAATCTTCGCAACCAGGTTCGCGATAGGGAATCCTTCCCTCTCCACGTAAGCGATTTCTCGCAGATTTGGGAGAACTCTTCGGAGTCCAAGCCCAAGGCCTTCATATCCTGTACAAAGGCTGAGGTGTGTAATTTCTTTGGTAGTATCCACATTGTATCTTTCTGTTAGTGTTAGTTGATTGTTGTTTGTGTAAAAATGTTGCACCTTTCTTAGCCTCTCCCCTCTCCTCCCTATCACTTGGGAGTACAATTCGAGGGTATGACCTAGAGTATCCGAAGATAAGCCTCTCTAGGCGAAGCTAAGTGGTGCTGTGTGATAAATTCTAGAAGCCGTAGGCTTCGTTAGCTTTACTGGTTAAGTAATCGAGATTTGCTTCGAGCTTCTTGAACCACGAACTGTGATAGTATCCATCTCTATGCCTTGGGAGCTTCAAGTTTGGCGTATCTTCATTCCACTCCTCGTCGTATGGATAGCCCTCTGAGACTTCATACTCTGTCAATTCATAGGTGTTATCCTTGTAATCAATAAAGACCCAAGCATCCTCTGGCCTTGCGATAAGGTGGTTACCATCGCACACCTCGAACCACACTTGTAACCTTGCGGTCATGTCATGTCGAAGAGGAATCTCGATAGTCTCGAATTCAATCCCACTATCTAATTTTTCGTACTTAATATTTTTTGCTTTTTCGTGTATCATATTGTTTATTTATTTGTTGTTGCGTAAGTTGCTTATGAGAAGAATTACTGGGATGAAGCCCAGCCCTATGATGCAGCCGACTGCTGTTCCGTTGGCCATGCTGAGGTTTCCGGCAACGAAGCCTCCAAGCCAGTCGCTGGTCGCATTGCCCAGCCCTGCTCCGATGACTGCTCCCAGCCCTTTTTGAAGGGCCTTGGGAAGGTATCTCTCAACCTCGTAGCCTGTCATTGCACCGATAATCATTACTAGATTGTCGATGACTCCGAATGTTATGTATTCAAATGTCATGATTATATTTCTATCTCCTGTTCTGCTTTTTCTTCAATGAGCGACCGAAGTTCAGTCGCATCTTTATAGTTCAGAGATTTGAGTTCAACCTCCTCGCCCTCCTGGTCGTAAAGGCAGATGTTAATATCTACCACGTTGATTCCGTAAACTTTTTGCGTCACGTATTCGTCTCCACAGTAAGAGGAGATGCCACCCTCCTCGATTGTGTAGTCCACTAATCCCTGAACGTGTAGCGGATGTTTATGTTTTTGGGAGATGAACTCCTCTATTTGTACTTCTATTGTTTTCATAGTTTGTGTGTGTGTGGTTAGTTAGATTTAAAGTAAGCTACGGCCTCAGCAATTGGCATTTGATTGATGCACACCCAATTGTCTTTAAACTTTTGCCACATTTGGTTGTTAAACCAACCCATACGTTCTTTTGTAATGTTGTATTTTTTCTTGCCGTATTTGTAGTAACCTTTTTCGCCCTTCTCAAATACAATCATATTGCGTGACATCAGCTTTTTAACATCCTTAGTCACTAAGTAATCAACAAGCACATCGCTGACAATACCATCTAATCCATAACTTTCAGGGTAATCTGCCTTTAATTGTTCATCAATCTTACGCAAATCTGCGTGAAAGTTATTGGTCGGATTCTTGGGATGCTTGTAATGCATATCGCTAGCACCTACACCATCATTGCTGACACAAGCAAATGGCTTGCCGGCAATGTATATATCAGCCTGGAAACAATTAGTTTCATGACTGGCAAACTCTGAGTGTTTGATATTTTTAAGAGTGATTTTCATAATGTTTATTTTTGTGTTTTTTATATATGTGTGTTTATTAACTCTAATGCTGTTTTTATTCGGTTATTAAGCAAGATAAGATTTTGTCATATTCGTTAAAGTCTTTTTCGCTTTCATATGTCATGTCGACCAACTCCGCATTTAAATTGTCAATTACTGTTCCATTTTCTAAAAGGTAAAATTTCCATCCGTCAGCGGACTTTAGTTCTTTGATATATTTAGTTTCGTTGTTCATAATGTTTATAGTGTGTGTGTGTGTTTAGTTTGTTGTTTTACTGAGTTCCTTTAGGTTATCAATCAGCGCATTTATTTGCGCTTGAATTTGATGAGTTGTTAATTGCTTACCGTGCAAATGCATACCGGTAGTCCATTCGTCATCGTCATTGCTATTATCAGTTATCATTATGCCACTTGTGATTATTGCGGATAAACGTGTGATGTTTTTATGTAAATGAATTTGTAAGTTATTTGTTTTCATATTAGCGTCCCCATGCTTCTTTGATTGTTACCCATATGATGGCCTGCAGTTCGTATGATTTCAAGCCTTTATTTTCTGCAATCTCATTTGTAAGAGCCTCAACCCTTCGGTATTGAATCTCTGTGCAACTCTCCTGAGTCTCTGTGATTCCATCCTTTGGCTTGCATAGGCAAGCTCTCAAGTGCCACTTGTCAATCGTCACATGATTGCGAGACAGTCTGCCCACATTCATGGCAAAGGCATGAGTCTTCGGACTCTTGGCAGATATATAAGTGCCGTCCTGCTCATCCTCTCCAAGTACACGCCAAGCCTTATGCTTGTTTGCATTGTACGTGCATACCTTGAATGAGTCAAGGCTCTCGCCGGCGTGATATGATTTGATGAGTTGTTCCGCGTCAATTTTGTTGCGTTCCCATTTGTTGTTAGGACTGAGACAGGAAACCACGGCAGCCACCTTGTAGCGGTCCACGTTGTACTTCTTTGACATCTTGCGACAAAAGGATTGCGCATCCTTGTACCAAGCCTTGCCAGATTTTACCTGGTCGGGTGTGGCCTGAGAAAGCCATGCATTCAAGTTGTTTCGAATGATTCGGTCGGTTGTCTGTGCTAGTTTATGTTGCATATGTTTGTTTGTTTATTGGTTGATGACTTCTATTTTTTGGATTTTCAAACCCTCAGGTTCGCATTTCTTTAGCCTCTTCAGGGCATCCTCAATTGCGTTTTCGTGACAGACATCATAGTGACAGGTTCGTACACATTTCGAAGTACTATAACTGTACGTATTAATGCAAGTGTATGTTATTTTTATATCCATTTGTTTATTTGTTTGTTTGTTTAATGGAATACGATTTGTTCAAGCATCCCACTTCTTTTTGTTGTACTGCATTTCCAAGGGTTGTAAACGGCCTCTGCATATCCGTCTTCCCATTCGTCCGCAATTTTATCTAATGTTTCAATTGGCATTTCAGTAGAGCAACCACTCTCAAAGTGAATCGTTGCTTTTTCTTTTACAATATTTAGGTCGATTGCAGTCACTGTTTCCTTGACTGGGATTCCAGGCGAGCCATGCAAGCAATCTTTCCCTATTAGGTTATTTAGTTTTTTCATATGTTTATTGGTTTATTTTGTGTAAAATTCCTCTAATTCTTCAGCTTTCTTGAATGCTTCATCAAAGGTTTCAAAAGCGTACTCGCTGTCTACATTATAGTCACTTCCATGGTGGAATCTGACTAAATATGTATTGAATTCCTCTTTATCTATGTCCCATTTTGTACTATTTGGAAGGTATACTTCAAGTATGGCATTGTTTGGTAATGCTCTAGATACCGATGCACAGCAGTCATTTCCGTACGAGGCATCTTGCCATTCATTGCCAAGCAATGAGATGAAGTCCTGAATTAATGGATTGGCTAAGTTTGGATTATGATTTGTGTATTGTGTCATATGTTTTCTATATTTGATTGTTTATTGGTTTGTTTGCTCACCGATTTTTGCAGACTTGCAACTGCCTTTGGTTGGTTTAAACAGGCAGTTTTCAGTCACTCATTGCTCCTACTCACTGCCTCTAAAAATCTAAGTTGTTAATTCAAATTTTATCGGTCAAACGTGGCTTTCAAATTCCTATTGGAATGTCTGACAATCGCTCCTTGCGTACCGACTGAGCTTGTCGGTCATTGCGGGTGGCTCGCATGAAATATCGCTTCATACTGCGAAGGGTTCCCAATCAACCCTCAAAGAGCATCAAGTTTTAATTTGATGTTCACATTAAATCATAAATCTCAAAATCCGTAAATACAAAAAAATGAATCTCGAATCCAAAAAAATGAAACTAACAAAAATCCTCACGCGCGCGCGCGTATGTATATTTATTACTTAGAACCAGGGATTCACCCCAGTAACCGGTTGGGTACAATCACCCAAGATGTAAATGAGTCAGGCGGGACCAGGTTAAAACCCTGAAGACAAGTAGGGACAAACCCCCAATGCAGCACAAATCCTTTACAAACAATTAACAATTAAGGACAATACCCCAAAAATACACCAAAAAACTAGGGGAATCACTCTAAAAATCGCGTATATGCTCCTTGCAAATGTTTTGAGAGTATAGGTACACGTAAGCAATTAAAACGATTTCTAAGGCATCTCAGAGGCTTGCAATCGCCAATTGGGTAGTTTCACCCTATATTCCAGTCTAAAGCCAATCCCCTATATGTAAATGATTCAGGACCAGCTGAGGGATTATATTGTAGTAAGTGGGGTCAATAACTCATTACGTAAGAAACCGAAAAAAAATAGTCTCATATATGTATAGTGTAAAAGAATTTACAAACATGGGGTCAATCCCTTAGCGGCGCAGGAACACCTTAGACCCGGTTGGGGTCAACCCCCCAGAATGTAAAAATGGGTAGCCAGTGTAAGGTGTATACCTGGGGGCTTTACAAAATAGGGGGAATGCCTTACGCACACACGGAAGGGTAGGGTAGAGTGGGGTGGGGGAGGTTGCGCATGCGGGCGTGCTTGCGTGTATATATATATAAACAGCCCCTCAAAAAAATAGCTCCCTCAAGGGGCTTACTGCGACTACCCCTACCATGGTAGTCAGTCTTAGGTAGTCAGACCATGATTTCCTTTTCGCTCACTTGTGGTTCGCTACGTTTATGACCTTATTGCCTTATGGCTTGGAAACCTTAAGGTAGGGATTGTATCATGGGGTGAATCATTGTCAAGTCAAATATTCGTAAGTCATTGATATATATCTATTGACACCATGTGGTAATATACCCAGATTGTAAAACATACTGATGAGTAACGAAAAAGAACAGTTAATGGTTGAGATTGCGGAAAGCATAAAGGATGTGGCTGAGAAGAAGTCCGCACTTCATGTCAAGAGTCTCAGTGTGTATGCACCAGAAAAGGTAGCGGAGTTGCTGTATCTTTACTCGACTGGTAGTTCCCAGACGAGACTTGTTCGCAAGTACGGCTTTGACCGTGAGACCGTAATATCTGTCCTGGCGGACTACGCTGACCACATGGGTAAGTTCAAGGACTTGAGTGGTAGGATTGCTGCCAAGGCTTACTTGAATCTGTCCAGTCTGGAGGAGGACTTGATAGACAAGGTGCGTGACCGCATGGAGAATGACCCCGAAATGGAGGTTGGTTTCAAGGACCTCAAGGAACTTTCAATAGCAAAGGCTAACTCGGCTCGTGAGGCACTCACGGCACGTGGGGAAGCCACGAACATTACTGAGGAACGCAAGGTGTATACTCAAGATGATTATGATAAAACAATCGAAGCCGCCAAGAAGAGAATCGCCGATGCGAAGAAGGTAGATGCTGAGATTATAGATATAAAGGATTAATATGTTTATGATAGACGAAGACCACGAGAATATATATGCGGACGTTCGAGCAATATTGGCCGAGCACTTTCCTAACTTTTGTTTCGTAGTAATGGATGATACTGGTGATTTCTACTATGACTACACCAATGCCCCCATTGGTAAGATGTTGATTAATGAGATGCGTGATGACATGGAGGGCGGTAGTTTTGAGGATGACTGGACCTGGGACTATGATTCCGAGGATGTGTCGGACGATGACTCACTATACGAGGACTAATATGGGAAAAGGATGCGCACCACGACCGGGACACAATGCTGAGAAGCAGAGTAAGAACCACGATGAGATTGACTGGAGCAAGAAGCTCAGGGACAGAAAGATAATAGTCCGAGTCAATGGCAAGCGTGTAAAGGATTAATGATTGAATTTACCAAGCACCCAATCCTCAAGCCACCCACGGATGAGGAGATAGTAGCACTTGGCGAGATTGACCCAAAGCTACTGACTGAGCTACACAAGGCTCACGAGGGACGTATCGAGGCATCAATTGATGACCCACTAAAGTATGGGTTCGATTTGCCAGGATGGGACCGTATGCGTGGTGCACTGGACAAGTACGATGAGGTAATTACATTTGGTGGTAACAGAAGCGGTAAGACTACAGGATGTGCCAAGATGGTCATGGAGGCTGTGACCAGCAACATGAACGGACACGTTGTTTGTTTCAGTCAGAACGCTGATACATCCGTGAAGGTACAGCAGGCTGCAGTGTGGGAAATGATGCCCAAGGAGTTCAAGAGAAAGACCAAGAGCATTGATGGCTATATTAACTTCTCAATGCAGAATGGTTTTACTGGCAGTAGCTTTATCTTCCCTGACACTCACACCAGAGTGGACTTCAAGACTTATACGCAGTTCAGTAACAACCAGACTATCTTGGAAGGTTTTGAATTTGGATTCAAGAACCCAGAGGGTATAAACATTGGTGCATGGCTTGATGAGTACCTCGGAGATGCCGCACTTGTGAACACTCTACGTTTCCGACTAGCCACACGTGACAGTAAGATGATTCTGGGATTTACTCCTATTGATGGTTATACGCCATTTGTTTCTGAGTACTTGAAGGGTTCTGAGACAATAGAGACTCGACATGCTGCCCTACTGGACAAGGAGGTTCCGGTTGTGCAGTACAGCCCTGAGCGTGATGCTGGAGTTGTGTATCTGCACTCGGACGAAAACCCCTTCGGTGGTTACGAACGTATAGCAAAAGATTTACGTAACGAAAGTAACGACAAGATAATGGTACGTGCCTATGGGTTACCTACTAAATCAATGACATCATTGCTGCCGAACTTCTCACCTGAGATAAACGTAGTAAGCGAAAAGCCAAACAAGCACGGCATTTCATTCCCCGACAAGAAGGACATGACCTGGTATCAAGTAGTTGACCCAGCATTTGCTCGTAACTACGTATCCTTGTGGGCTGGTGTAACAGAGAATGATGAGATATATATACGCAAGGAGTTCCCAGACAGAGCCACGTATGGCGAGTGGGCACTGTTTGGTGACCCCAAGTGGCGATATGGTCCAGCCTCCAAGAAGTTAGGACTGGACGTTGAGGCATACGTAGAACTCTTCAAGGACATAGAGGAAGACCTTGGTATTAATGTAATGGAACGAATCGGGGATTCACGTTTCTTTGCTAAGGAGAATGAGAACAATGTTGATTTGTTCACTAGATTTTATGACTACGGTATGAGCTTCATACCATCCGATGGTCAACAAGAACAGATTGGTTGTACTGCTCTGGACGAGTGGTTCAATTATAATCCAAACTACGATATTGATGAAGCCAATCGACCTCGCTGTTATGTCCACAAGGACTGCGAGAACCTGATTGATAGCATCATTAACTACAACTCAAACGGTAAGGCTGACGAGGCACTCAAGGACTTCTTTGATATTCTGCGCTACTTGCGGATGTCCAATGGGGGAATGGGACCTGATTACTTTACCACAAATGATATGCACGTAACCAATCGTGGCAAAGGAGGATACTAATGGCTAAGAAGAAATTAATTAAGATAGCGGAAGAACAAGAGGTTGAGTTCAAGGAGGCTATGGAAATAGCACTTGAGAAACTTCCAGAGGGTAGCTTAACAGGCAAGGGCAAGAACACATGGGTAAGCGAGGAGGGCACATCCATCCTTGAGGAGTCCTTCATGATTACTGAAATCATCCCGAAGCACTTCAAGGGTATTGTTCTGAACGATTGCCCTAACCCAAAGTACGTAAGCGTACTGCACCCAGAGACACGTAAGCGTGTTAATGTTTTGGTTCCACGTAAGTGGCAGGGTAAGTTGGCAAAGAAAGAAATTACTTTTGAGTCAATTGAAGACATAAACGGAGCAAGCTACAGATATGTTGGAAAGCGATAAGCTAACACTTGACCGTAATTGGTGCAGGGAACAGAGCGATAGATTTGCCTCATGGGAAATACTTCGGCGTACAGTTCTGCACGAAACTTCCGTCCCAATGAATAATGGTGAACTATGTGATATAATCGGCGTATCATCGAGTTACACTATACGACTACTCAAATCACTACAAAAACGCCCAGACACCGAAGATGCTGAATGATTCAATTTCTAACTCGCTGACATACGTCAGTGATGAACCCGATATTAAAACCCTGCGATATGCTTATGACGAAACCGTCACTGAGCTTGAGTCATACTTTGACCTATGTCGCACATCATACGATGACCGCCGTAACTGGTGGGCTGGTAAGAGCCGCGACCACCGTAAGCACGGTGCTGACGCATTCCCCTGGGAAGGTGCATCCGACATGGAGTGCCACCTTATTGACGAGCGTATTACTCGTCTCGTGTCTTTATTTATGGCTTCACTCAACAGAGCGAATGTTCGTGCCTTCCCTGTGGAAAGCAATGACATTGCGAGAAGCCGTCTCGTATCGGGATTCTTGAAGTGGATGGTAACATCAGGTTACATCCCTCGTTTCTTCCGTGAGATGGAACTTGGAGCCAACTATTTGCTTGAAAGAGGTATATTGATTACATATGTTGGATGGCAACGTGAGGACAGACGAATCCTACAAAACCTAGACATAAATCAGATTGGACAAGTCAGCCCAGAGGTAGCACTTGCTATCCAGGATGGGAAAGATGATGAAGAACTAACCGTCCTCCTTCAAGCAACATTTGAGGGCACAACAAAGAAACGTGCCAAGAAAGCACTCAAGGACTTACGCAAGAATGGCGTAGCTGAGTTGCCGATTGTACGCAGACAGGTCAACGCACCCGATGTTAAGACACTAGCACCTGATGGTGACTTCTTCTTTCCACCGTACGTGACTGACCCACAGCGAGCACCTTACTGCTTCTGGAAGACTTACTATACTCCGCAGGAGTTAGAGAACAAGGTTGTTACTGATGGCTGGGACGAGGACTTCGTACAGTACGTCATTGAGAAGTATCGTGGAGTAAACATTGACAGCATCGAGCGTGAACAAGAAGGTCGCCGCAGTCTAAGCCTTACCGATAATGCTTATGAGGCCGAGGAACTGATTGAACTATGCTATGGTTATCAACGCTTGGTTGACCCAGAAGATGGTGCTGAGGGCATTTACTGCACAGTGTTCCACCGTGACTTTGATGGCAATGAAATGGTTCAGGGCTATGCTAAGTTTGAATTACTGAACGGATACGAGGATTATCCTGTTGTTGTGACTAAGTTATCAGAGGATAGCAAACGTCTTTACGACACCATGACTATTCCTTCGGTGCTTCGTGGTATTCAGAACCAAGTAAAGGTTGAGCGTGATTCACGTGTTGACCGCAACAGCTTGGCTACCTTACCTCCTATCCTTCACCCGGTCGGACAGGCTCCTACTGATTGGGGTCCAGGTCGTATGATTCCGTATCGCCGTAAGGGTGACTTGGACTTTGCTCCTACGCCCCCACCGCCCACTGGCTCGGTTGAGATTGAGAACACATTAACCACGCTTGCTGATAAGCTTGTTGGTCTTGATGACTCACAAATCAGTCAACTGCGTAAACAGTTCTTGGTTGATAAGTTCCTTAGCCACACGGCAGAGGTTCTACGTATGGCATTCAAGTGTTTCCAGCGTTTCGGACCTGACGAAGTATTCTTCCGAGTGACAGGTATCCCCGACTCTCAACTAATGAACAAGGGCAACCCTGATGAAAACTTTGACATTATGATTAACTTTGATGTTATGAATAATGACCCAGAGACCGTTGAGAAGAAGATACAACAACTTGTTCAACTTAACCAACTCAACGCAAATGGTAGACTTAATGTTGATGCTCTTCTTGATATTGCCGCTGCGTCTATTGACCCTGTTATGGCTGATGCAGTTCTCCAGCCTGTTGAGGATGCACAGCAACAGATTGTTAAGGATGTGACTGATGACCTTGCTAAAATCTTTGCTGGTATTGAAATGCCAGCTCGTCCATCCGGGGCGCAGATTGCAATTCAGGTTATTCAGCAGTACGCTCAACAGCCTGACGTTGCACAACGTCTACAGACTGATGAAGCCTTTGCTGCACGACTACAGAAGTACATGGGACAATACACGTTCCAAATGCAACAAGCACAGAACGCTCAGATTGGTCGTGTAGGTACAGCACCTGCGGAAATGGGTAACATTCAAACACAAGGACTATAATGGCTGATATGCCCCCAGCAAATATTTCTCAAGTAGAACAAGCTAAACGAGCAGAGGATGCTATGTTCAAGAATGAACTCTTTGAGAGAACTAAACTGAACGAAGGATACAGGGAAAGCGTATACAAGGACTCCAAGGGTAATCCAACAATTGGTATTGGTTTTAATTTAAATGATGCAGATAACCTGCGTTACTTAAAAGAAAGAGGAGTAAATGCTGAAGCCTTAATATCTGGAAAAGAAGCACTAACTCCAAGTGGAGTAAAACAGCTTTATGTGTTCAGTATGAACAAGGCGTACAATGATGCCTTGAAGTATGACCCTGACTTGGCATCACGACCAAGAGCTGCCCAAGCCGCAATACTTGATATGTCCTTCAACTTAGGTCTCACAAAGCTAAACAAGTTTGTTGAAATGAAGAAAGCACTTCAAGCAAATGACTATCAAAAAGCTGCGGATGAAATGGTTGATAGCAATTGGTTCAAGCAGGTAAAGACACGTGGACCACGTATGGTTGACATAATGCGTTCCGCATCAAAGTAATTTATGAACATCCAAGACGATATAGAAAAGCTACATGACTACGAGGCATTTGCTCGCTTCGTTAAAATGATTCACGAACTACGTGAGGAGACAATACAAGAACTCCATGAAGCCACAAGTGAGCAGATACAACAAGTATCCGGACGTATCATTACGTATGACCAAATCATACAGATGGCTGGTTTCGATAAGTTGAAAAAGGTATACGCAGATTATATGTAACACCCTATGTTATAATGCGCTCATCGGCATCGCTCGCCGTTAATGAGTGGACAAATTATGACAGACGAAATCGAAACAGGAGACGCTGAACCTGTAGAAAACACAGTGGACAATACTAATATATCCGTCACGGATTTCGCTAATCGGCGACTCGGTGAGTTAAACTCAAGGAATGAAAGTTCCGAGAGTGAGCTTACAGAAAACGCCCATGAGCAGGAGTCAGAAGAGGAAGTCGAAGAGGAGGTAGAGGAAACCGAAGAGGTTGCCGAAACTGAGTCCGAGGAAGAATCCGAAGAGTCCCAAGAATCCGAAGATGTTCTTTCACAGTTGGACCTGGACGAAATGTCCGAGGAGGATTTGCGTGAACTATCTGAAAAGCTAGGGAGCCGTGCAGTAGCTCGATTCGGTGAATTGACTGCTAAACGTAAAGCTGCCGAAGCTCAAATCAAACAGTTAGAAGCCAAACTTCAAGAGAAGCCTGACCCATTAAAGACACGAAAAGTCGAAAACAATCCGTACAGTAAACTCGATTCTATCGAAGCGTTACAAGATAAAGCGGAGGAAGTCGATGGTGTTGTTGAATGGGCTGAGGACTTATTATTTGAAAGTGATGGCTTCAGCGCAGAAGACGTAGTAACCGAGATTGAAGGCAAGGAGTGGACAAAGAAGGATGTGCGACAGGCTTTATTAAAAGCACGTAAGGCACAGAAAACTTTTCTCCCTGACCAGCTCAGTAAAGTTCAAGCACAAATCGAAGGGGAACAGCTTGCTGGTTCCTTTGGAGAACGTGCTAAAAAAGAACTGGACTGGCTTGATGGTGAGGACAACGACTTGCGTAAACAATACGAAGCCATCGTTGGAGATGACCGCATGAAGCAGATTAAGAAAGTCTTCAAGCGTGAAGCCCCAGAGCTTGGTGCTCAACTCGATTACTGGTTTGCTCACGCAACCAATAGTATCTATGGCCGTAAGCCAGTAGAGACAAACAAGAAGGTAGCTCCTTCATTAAATCCTCCAAAGACCGGGAATCCATCCGCTGCCCAATCTGAAAAAAGTATGGGAAGAACTGCCAAGGCTCTAAAAGAATTAGAAGCCAGGTTTAAATCGACTGGTAGTGCAAACGATTTCGCCGCCTTACGAAAACTTAAAATGGCTTCACGCCGTTAACTAAACAATAACTCATTAATAATAACTTATAATGTCATTCTCAAATACATTCGACACCACCAATACTGGTTCTGGTGTTTCCAATCGGGAAGACTTGACTGATGTCTTGACTATCCTTGCTCCTGAAGAGACTCCTATTCTCTCTTCAGCTAACAAACAACGTGCTACTGCTACTAACGTAGAGTGGACTGTTGATTCGCTAAGTGCTCCAAGTACTGCTGGTATCTCTGAAGGTGCTGACGTAACTGCATTCACTGACCAATTCGCTGGTCGTGCTCGCCTTGGTAATCGTGTTCAAAAGTTCCGTCGTGATTATATGGTTTCCGACCTCCAAGAGGCTGTTGATTCCGTTGGTCCTGCTAAGATTGCTCAAGCAGAAGCTAAAGCTATCCGTGAACTAAAACGTGACATCGAAGCTACACTTGCTGGTGCACAAGACAGTGCTATTGAAAACGGTGCTGGTGTTGCTAATGCCCTTCGTGGTCTTGGAAAATGGCTTGAGTCCACTGCCAACACTGGTGGTGCTGGTGCTCCTGCTGATGTTCCTGCTACTTTCCGCACACCTGCTGGAAGTATTGCTGACGTAACTGATGATGTGTTTGCTGAATCAGAGCTTAACGCTCTTATTACATCCATCTTCACTGTTACTGGTTCTACTGACAACCTAATGCTTATTGCTGATACTGCTCTTCGTAGCGACATCAGTGACTTCGCACGTGTTTCTGCTGGTGCAACTGAAAACATTCGTTCAGTTAACTATGACGGCAACAGCGGTTCAATCAAACTTAGCGTTGACCTATATCAAAGCGACCACGGTATCGTTTCTATTGTAAACGGAAATCCTGACTGTATGCCAACACAAGCTGGTCAAGCAGGAATGTCTGGTTACTTAGTAAACCCAGAATACTACGGTGTTCACGAGCTTATCCCAATGGGTTCTACTCGTCTTCCAAATCTTGGTGGCGGTGAGCGTGGATTCGTTGACTGTGCATTGACACTCGGTGTATACAACCCTGGTGCTCACGGCAAGATTGTCGCAACTGCTTAACCCTTCACAAAGGAGATATAATAATATGTCACGTTTAACTGTAAATGAAGCTGGAACATCTGGCTATACTGACGAAATCACCCTTACACCTGGTGACTTCACGACTGCCGCTGGTAACACTACTACTCAAGTAAACATCCCTGTTAAAGAAGGTGATGTCATCGAGGGTGCTGCACTTAACATTACTGAAGCGTTCAGCGTTTCTTCTAACCTTAAGGTTGGTTATGATGCAAGTGTAACAGCAGGTGCTGCTGTAACTGAAGCGTTCATTCTTAACTCGAATGTAAACACTGCTCAAATCAAAGTTGACACTGGAACATCACTTGATGATGACGGTGCTGCTGGTGGAACTAAAGCTATCGCTACTGGCGATGGTAACATTACCATCATTTCTGCTAGTGCTCTTGACGGAAGTACAAGTGGCAAGCTTACCTTGCTGCTTCGTATTCGCCGCCTTGGTTTCTAATTAAATTCTGGTTGGGGGTGGCTGCGTAGCGGCCACTCCCTTCCTTTATTTTATGACGCAAATTATTACTACGTTGCCCGAAAAGGCATACACGGACGGAGAACTGGATGCTGCGTTTATGCACGAGATCCAGAGCGGCTTTGCACTTGAGCGAAAAACGGAAAAGGCTCGTGTAGAGCAGGCCAAAAAAGAAGCAGCAGAATTACGCGGGACTACTCACCCTACACTTGGTAAGCCAGTAGCTACCATACCAGCACGTGAGTACTTCCGACTAGTCAAGAAGTACGGTCAAGAGACTGTGCATTCTAAAGAATTTTTAAAGTACTACAACAAGAAGTTCCCAGAACTTAGCCCGAACAAAGCATAATGCAGACTAGAACCTACGGCGACCTATTTAAGTTAATCTCAGCACTGGTAGGTACTGGTGGTCAACTTGCAACGGGTGAACAAGATCAGCTTCGGCACTTTATTAACCGTAGGTTTCAAGAGGCTTTTGATGAAAGCCCTGTCTGGCCTCGATACCTTGTTAGTGGAGAAAAGCGTGATATTTACGCTTATAATATATCTGGTATTACTGCTGGTCTGCATACCCAGATGAACCAGAACTACAAGTTGCTCGGTTTGAACTCAGGTGCTCACGGCAAAACTGGGACTAATGTTTATCAAGGTGGCAGTACTAACACAACTTACATTTACAAAAACACAAGTAACGCTTGGATTATTGTTACTGGCATCAGTGGCAACCATACCGTTAACACTGACGATGAAATTGTTTTGTCAGCGGCTGGAACAGCTAAGTTTACTGAAGCTGATGCGGTAAAGAAGGACCTCATTGAGGACGTAGTCATATGGACAGAAAATGGAAGTGCCAATGGTCCTCCTATTATTCTTCCCAAGAACTTAATACCTTACGCACAAACAGGCAAGGATACCATCGGTGACTTCAATCGGATTCACCGCAAACAAGCGTTCCTGAATAACTCAGCTATTGAGTACGAATTCTTTGCAGATTTTGACGGGGCTAATATTCTAAACGTGATTAGCACCACGGATAACACCGCCTTTGTTTCCTACAAGAAGCAGTTCACTCCGTTTGACGTTACCTCTGGATACTATGATTCAAGCGTAGAGGTCCCAGGAGAGTTCTTTAATTACATTGCTCATTCTTCTTACGCTGATTTCCTTCGTGTTCAGAAC
>Ga0196887_1000698_pt1 | contig 15480 bp, 16 predicted proteins | sample VirMetDEL_Mar_31_FD_169094 | JGI IMG/M metagenome (GOLD analysis project Ga0196887, IMG submission 169094) | Aqueous microbial communities from the Delaware River and Bay under freshwater to marine salinity gradient to study organic matter... | ecosystem: Environmental > Aquatic > Marine >... | reverse complement strand
CTTGTTCCATCACAATTAGCAGTACCACCACTTATAGTCCAATTAGGATTCTTTGCCCAATCACTATCAGTTGCAAAATCTCCATTAGTAACTAACTCCGAACTCTCTTGGCTAAAAGAACCATTAGTAACCTCCTCTGAACCTATTTGAGAGAAATCTCCGTTCTGTACTAAATTACTTGATAGTATTTGTACATCCTCAACAAGACCTTGAGCATTAACTCTTGTAGCACTTGAATTTCTTGTAAAGTCAAAATCTCCATAAGGTGCTTCACTTGGTTTTGCAGCTAAAACCTTTCCATCATCGTAAGCGGTAGGTGTAAGGATTATCGAAGCTTTCTGTAATAGGTTTGACATATTATTGTATTTTTTCTAAAGCTGTTAATGTTGCAGTTGTACAGGTTTGATTCTCATAGTAGGTAGCACGAAGTCGCAACTTATTGAGTATAGCTGGTATAACGCTACTAAATAGCATCATCATTTTCCTACGTCTGCTCGTAAATCTAATCATTATATAGTAGCATCAAAATATCCGTCTAAAGCCGTCTTTAAAGCTGCGAAACTTGCGTAAGCAGTACCTGCCAAGTCCGTTAAGTCAGAATATAAGGTTTTATCTAATAAAGGTACTCCCGTTACTGTTTTTAGTATTAAAAAGTCTCCGTATTGTTGTCTCTGTATCTCTGAAAAAGCAGGATACCTAAACTCTATACCGTTATCTATTACTAATTCTTTTGTTACTGCGTCTTGATAAATTTTAAATGCCATTTTATTTTTATTTTATTTTGTTTTAGTTTTTAAAGACAAGCTGTGCTATCAAATAATATAAATCCAACTACAAGTCCATTTTCGTCTAATTGAATCCAATACCAATTAGGATGATCGCCAGGCTGATGACTATTATTATCCCAGTCACTTGGAGGAGTAGGAATACCTCCTGAAACAATATTTATTAAAGATGTATAGGAAGTACTTTGTCCCGTATCTGGATTTGTAAAAGGAATCTGTCCAGCCGAATCGCTATATACTTGAGTTCCTAATGTTATCCAAGAATCAGATGCAGCTTTATATAATGTCTGACCTTGCCAAGTCATATCTCCATTACTTCCTAAACCTACCGATGCTTGCATACCATAAAGAAACGTACAAGTAGAAAAACCATAAGTTGCTCCACCGTATGCGTACTCTGTTGCTACTTTTGTCGTTAGGTTTACAACAATATTTCCAGTATTATGAAATGTCCCATCAAAACTTGGAGTAAATCCGTTTAAATTAGCTAAATAATACGCCTGATTATCCTCTTTCCCATTCATTGTAATTTTATAACCGTTTAAACTTGCTTTATCCGAGCCAGTTTCTTGCGTTATTTGAGAATCTAAGCCATTATATAAGCCTAAAATCCTAATATTTCCTAATCTATCTATATAAATAGCTCTATAATACTGCTCTACAAGCTTATAAACCTCTTGTCCTGCATACATTTTAGGTATTTCAAACGATAAACTTTGATTCCAAGCAACATCTCCACCTACTATTTCAGTCGTTTCGTTGAATGTAGGATTTATTCCAACCCAATCAAATACAATAGACGAAGGAAAAGACGTAACCGTCTGATTATTTATCACTATTTGACTACGAGAATACTTAACATAAGGAAATAAATAAACCTTATCTATTCCTCCTTGTAAATCCTTACAAATTCTATTTATATCTTTAGTAATACTATTCATCTAAAGGAGTTTCATATAAAGTAGGTTCTTCTCTTCCAAAATACCATCCAGCCGTTAAGCTTATATCTTTACTTGCGTTTACTTCGTCTTGAGAAGTCTTATATTCAGCTAAAGGGTTCTTACATATCCATTTTTGAAAACGTTGTATATAAGTATCCGCTTTCGAAGAGTAAATAGTAGAAACTAAAGCCTTTTCGTCTTTATCCATTAGTTCGCTATCCTCTGGTAGATGTTTAAAAGCTCCTCCGTTAGTTATCATAAAACCCGATACCGTAACGTATTCCGATAACGCTTGATTCTTTGTAATTGGCTTAACGTACTCGTTAAATAGAGTTTCGTATAAACCAGTTAAAGTATTTGCTAATATATCAGCTACGATCTTGTCATATAAAACCGTTCCTAATAATGGTTCTATAACCGTTATCATAACGTTCTCTATATTCATTTGATACTTGTCTATATCGACATTACCTCCAATTATTGTAGTTTGTGTAAGTTCAGCTGGAGATATAAATAATAAAGTTGCCATTAGCTTCTGTTTTTGTTTGGAGTTAATGAAACGTTAGTATTGTTTGTAGGTACTTTGTAACCTCTTCGCCTTGCTTCGCTTGTACTTACCGTTTTAGCTGAAGGGTCAATATTTGGAGACAAAACAGCTTTACTTGGACTCTCTTTCTTTAGATATATTTCTCTTTGCCATTTATGTCTACAAGTTCCGTTAGGAAATTTAGCAGATATTTTACCTCCGCCTTTCCATAACCATATAGAATAAGGAGCTGAGCCTCCCTCTCCTTTACCAAAACCAGGATTAGTACTCGAATTTTCCATTCGTAAAATATCTTCCTTACGGTATAATTTGTTTGCGTTTACCATAGCTCTGCAAAATGCCCTTTGTGGGAATTTACTACCTACGTATCGATACCTAATCATAATTTTATCAGAGTCTTGTTCCGATTTAGCGTTAGGGAAAGCCTTACCTGTATTTGTAAAGTTAACCAAGCTTAAAACATCGTCATCCGTATCGTAGTCAACATCATTAAACGACATTAAACTCCAATTATTTTCGTTTAAATCCTCTCCTAAAGATATTAATTCATCAGCCATATCTTGACTTGCTCCGTCATCCGATAAACAAACGTGATTAGATAATCTTGTAGGCTCTTCTAAAGGCTCTTCTACTATCTCTGTAAGCGGTTTAAAGAATAAGTCTAAGCTAATACCGTAAGATAATAAAACTTCCTCTAAAGCATCTAAAATGAAGTCTTGTTTAGGCTTGATAACTCGCTTTAATAATTGTTGCTCTGCCATATCCATTTCCTCAGCTGTATTACTAAATCCGCTCGAAGAAACAATACCAACTAAAGATGGCGAAGTAGCTCTATGCGAAGTAAGTATCTTTTGAGTTGCCTCTTCCGATAGCCATTGCCATTGCTTATGAATATTGTCAGCTACTGGAAAAACCGTTACCGTTATAGGTTCTTGGTCTCTACCTGAGAAATTCAATATAAAAGTTCCCGAATTAGAGCTGCCTGTTAATTTTCTTCTTATATCCTTTTCTATTTTATCCTTTTGTTCTGGAGTTAAGCTCATTCCGTCGGGAATATTTATAACATATCCAGCCGATAAACCGTTTTTAATATAGCTAATATTTCCGTTTGCTATTTCCTCCTCCATTTCCATAAATGGCATTGCTCCGATGTAGTCAGGATCGCTAAAATATACTTTACCTACTTTGTAAGGTTTACCGCAGTAAATCTCTATTGCATCTTTTGAAGTTCCAAACGCTGGAAACTCTTGAGGTTTATTTTGTTGCCATTTTGCCCAGTTTCTTGAAAACCAGTAATGCTCTATTTCTCCGTCTTCGTTTTTAATACTCGGTACAATACTTTCTTTTGCTATATGCTCTATTGAAGATAAATCGCCACCTTTGGTTTTAATAACTTGCATAGAAAACTCTCCGAATATTTGAAAGTCAGATATTATTTTTCTTAGCTCTTTAGGTCTTAATATAGTTTGAAGTTTTGCCCAATCCATAACTCCTCTTGATCCGTTAGTAAATCCTAATCCTCTTCCGTAAATTAAATCAATATAAGAGTTGTTTATACTTGCGTTTGTTACCGAACCGTTATGTCTATCTATTATATATTGATAAAAAGAATTATTTCTACCATTTAAAACCCAATCCATAGAAGTATTCTCTACGACGTCTGGACGTACATAATTAGATAATTGTATTAATTTAATATCTGCCATTATGAATAAGTATATAAGCCGTTTGTTAATTTAAAATCTTGTGGCTCTTGTGATGTTGTTAATGTTTTACCTCTATAAACTACTTCCGTTCCTTCGGTAACCTTTAACTGATGTCTATCGTTTTCTAAGAAAGTAAAAGTAAAAGTAATATTAACCTTTCCGTTTGTTATTGTATAGGTATTAGAAGGCGATGTCGTAACGTTTGTGGCTTCATTATACAATTCAACTACTATATTAGTAGAAGGATAAAAACGAGGTACTACGCTTAAAGTATGTGTTGTATTGCTTGGGTCGATTACCATACAATATAAACGTTTAAAGTCGTTTTTTGTTATTATATTAAAAAACCCCCTACGAATTAACGTAAGAGGTTTATAAAAAATATTAATATAATTCTATACTGTAACTGCTTTGAAAGCTGTAACCGTTGCAGAATCTAAAATAGGAGCTAATTCTTTAGTAGTTGCTACACCAGTAATAGTGTATAAATTACCGTCTGATTTTGCTCCACCCGTAGATTGAACTACTGTAAAATCAATACCATCGTCTTGACCAATTGACCAATAATTTCCGTTTCGATCTTCTAATACTCCTTGAACAAATCCTGCTACCATTAAATTAAATTGAGCATTAGTCGCTGCATCTGGTACTTTAAAAACGAAAGTAGCCGTTTGGGTATTAACTCTCGAAAAGGTATCTCTCGAAGCTTCCATAGATTGTTCGAAGGTATTTAAATCTCCTTCTAACTCAAATTTATAGTTCGCAGTTAGTGCTGCATTCATAGCCGTTGCCTCTCCTGCAACTACCGTAAATGGGTCTTCTAACTCATTATATAAATATAGGGTTGAGTTACCCCCTAAACTGTCCTTACACGGTCTAAGCCTTCCAGCTGAAATATCGCACGCCATATCTGTTTAAATTTTTTTTATAAAACATTAGCTATCAGTTAATTAATGTAACTAACCGATAGCGTTTGTTTAGGGGTTAATAATTAAGCTGTTGTCGTAAGTAACCAAACAATCTCGTTAGAGTTGTAATATCCAACTCCAGCATTATAAACGATTTTTCCTCTTACGTTTCCAGTCAATAATCCGATTTCGTCTTCGTCTTCAATAGCAACCGTATTAAAGTCAGCATTTAATCCTGTAGCAAATACAAGATTTTTCTTTTCAGCACATACAATAGTATCGTCTGGAAGTCCTTGAATTTCTACTAAGTTATAACGTCCAAATTTAGCCGTCTTATCATCAGCAGTTCCGTTCCAAGCAATCCCTTTAGAGATTAAGTAAAAAGTATATGCTTGAAATACGTTAGAAGATACTAATACTTGTACTTCTTTCTTTCTTAAAGGTACTGGAATAGCATTTAAAGCTGCTTTTAAATGAGCTTCAACGTTTGCCTCAGTAGTCGCTGCTCCTAATGCAGTAATACCATTGTTAGCTTTTATTACCGCTCCGTCAGCTGCAAATTGTACAGTAAAACCGTCTCCAGTTTCTCCGTCAGTTGCGTTTAATCCCGTCCAGATATCTTCGTCAACTTTTGCTGCTTGACTTGAAAGCATTTCTAATTGTATTGCTTCCATAATATCAGCAGGAGCGTTTACGTTAGAAGCAGAAGCTCCCATAGAATCCTCTGACCAAGTTTGTCTAAAATCTTCCTTACATACTGTAAAGTCATTCTTTACTTTCTTAGGCTCGATTACTTTCTCGCTTAAAGTTATAGTTCCCGCTGGAGCATGTCCACAAGAATAGTTTACAGTTCCATCAGCGTAAGCAATCTTACGAAGATTCATTTTGTAGTTTACATTTTCTGCTACCGTTAAAACTCCTAAAGAAAGAGTCGACCCCTCTTTAAAAGCTGCCCCGATAATTCCACCAGCTACTTTCCCAGCATAGTTTGATGATACATTTGTTGTTGTTGCCATTTTTATTTGTTGTTTCTAATTGATTGAAGGATTCTACCTTTCTTTGTTAATTCTACTTGTTTAATTTCTGTCTTTACGCTTTTAGCAGCTGGTTGGTTTGATAAAGTTACAACCTCAGCTTTTAAAGTTTCGTTTTCTTTTTTGAATTCTACTAAGCCTTTATTAATAGTTTCAAATTTAGCGTCTACATCTTCGCTATACTTAATTAATAAGCTTTTGATCGCTTGAGTAATTTCTTCCGTACTTGGATTTGATGGTGTAGATAATTCCTCTTCTACAGGAGCTTCCTCAACGTTTACCGCTGTAACTACTCCGTCAACAACTACCAACATACCCATATCTGTAGGGTAATCTCCGTCTGGTAATGCAATACGTTCTTCGCCTTCCGTTACGAATACAACCGTTCCAACCTCTAACATTTCGCCATCGTATTGGATAGTTAACTCTCCAGATTGTACGCTTCCTAATTTAACCTCTTTTACAATCCCTAAACCAACGAGAACCTCGTTAACCTGGTCTTTAAAAGATTTTGTTTCTTCTGCCATTTTTATATTTGATTTTAAATTTACTTCTTTAAGGTTAAATAAACCGTCAATACTAAAACCGTTTATTTCTCCGCTTAGAGCCTTCTTATATATATCGTCATTCTCACACTTCATTTTAACGATCCAAGAACCCTCTATAATATCGTCTTTATCTAAACCATAAGCATTCGCTGTATCGTTCTTAGGGTCTTTAACAATCCAACTTTCGACGAAGGAAATTCCAACAATAGGATGCTCGTGTTCTAACTTAGAGTTTAATTGAAATCCAGACTTTAAAAAGTTATGAGCAGAAGCTTGTATTGTTTCCTTTGGAAAAGTAATATAGAACTCCTCTCCGTTTTGATTTCTATAAATAGGCTTATTAGGTATTAAAACTACTCCTAATAATGTCCTCTCTAATTTGTCAACTTCAGCAAGTTTAATTTGTTTCTCTTGTTTCTTTAATGCAATAAATTTAGATTCCATTGCAGGGTCATCCACCAAAGATATAGAATATACATTCTTTTTAGCAGAGTCGAAAATTGCTTCGTAGGTTTTAATCATTATAGTTTAAACGTTTGTATTCGGTTATTGTTACATTATTGTTTATAATCCGCTCTCGGTAATTATATTGTTATCTAAGTTTTGAGCTGTTGTTATATCTCCAGAAACTACATAAGCTTGGACTGGTTCTTGATTGCCCAAGTTTATACTTTCGTTTATTTGATTCCCTTCTGTTCCCTCAACTAAATTAAAAGAAGGTGCTGCTGGACTTGCTCCTAAACCTCTTTCGCCTCCTACATCTACTCCAGTTATACCACTATCAAATTTTGCTGTTGCGATTTTTGCAATAGTTGCTGCTCCCGTTGCAGATGCAAAAGCTAAAGATGCTATACCTGCGGGATTTGGTACTGGACCAATAGCTATTGGAGATTGTGCTAATGAAGCTTGAATTGATTTTACAGCATCTATACCAGCAAGAGATAAATTCATTACTTTTTGAACAGCAAAACTTGCCCTTGCTCTTTTCTCTTTACTTTTTTCGTCTTGTTTTCCTAAAGAATCTGCAAGAGAGAAAATATCAGATGTAAACTTTGATGTTGCTTTTATTCCTGCTTCAAAATCATTAAGAACCTCATTAAAACTTTTATCTCTTCTACTCGCTGCATTTGACTCTATTGATTCAAGTTTCTGGTCTAATATTTCAGCTGATGATAATATTTTCGCATCCTCTGGAGTTAATGCATTATCTTCGCCTAATCCTTCTGCGGTTCTTTTAGGTTTAGTTCCATCGCCTAATAAAGCTAATTTAACCTCTGCTGCTTTTATTTCTAATTCTCTAATTTGTCCTTGAAGATCTGAAACTATATCAATTCCTGCTGCTTTTGCGACATCTGAAGCTATAGTTGCATAACCAAATACATACCCTTTTAAATAAATTAATCCTTTTTCTAATAAACCTACTTCTCTAATTTTACTGTTTTCAATTTCTAATTGAGCTTTTAAATTGATTAAAGAATTTTCAACTGCTTTTTGTTTTTCTATTAGTAATAGTTTTTCTAATCTAACTAATTCAACAGTACTTTTTCCTTGCTTTTCTAATATTTCTTTATTTAATTTATTTAATGATAATTGATGGTTAATCCTATCTATTAATCTATTTAATGATTTCTGTTGTCTCTCTAAAGCTCTTGTTGTACCTTGAACTAAATCTTTTATTTCTTCCCAATAAGTAACAACTAAAGCTAAAGCAACAATAAACAAACCTATTCCTGATGCTACTAAAGCACCTTTCATTTTTTGTAAAGAACCATTAAATAGTTTACTTGCTTCCCATCCGTCACGAAGCTGAGTAGCTAATCCTCCCGTAATCCTATCTAATACAGAAATAGCACCCCCATTATCTGCGACACCCCTTAGAGATGCAGATGCTTGATTAGCTTTATTTGAAGTAGTATCTAAAGAACTTGACATTTGGTCAAGACTAACTTTAGCTTTTTCTATCTGAGTATCATCAACATCAACTCTAAGATTAGAGTTTGTTTCTGCTGTATCAATTGAACTTGATAATTGATCAAGTCTTCTTTTAGCATTGTCAATATCTTCAGATTCAACTTCTATTATTATTGTTTTCTTGATTGCCATACTTTACGCTTTATTTTTCTTTTAAACCCTTTCCAAGTACTAATCATTTCTCGTTTACCTTTAGCTATTTCGGTATATTGTCCTGCTCCGTAATACTCTCCGTCTTGTAGTATTTTAATTATCTCTGCTATCATATTGTTCCGCTTGATATTCTATGAATACTTAACTCTCTTGAGGTTATTGTTAGCGTTCCCGTATCTGTTTTTAAGAATATTTGTCCTCCGTTTGTTTTAAAATCTGATAAAGAATAAAAAGGAAATGCAACACTAACTCCATAAGGAGTAGCTTTTCGAGTTGAAACAACCCTCTCAATAAATACGTTACTTGGAGTTGCTCCTCCTCCAATATCTAATGAAATATCTAATCCGTTTGGGTTGCCAACTTTACCTGTTATCTCAAAGTCAATACGCATAGTATATCCATCGCCAATAGAAATAGGAGTTATTTTATTATTTGTAGTATCCCATAACTCAGATACACCTCTAATTTCTAAAGGTAAATAAGAGCTATTAGATTCCGTTCCTCCTCCATCAATTACTAATTTTGAATCCGTTGCTGTTATCGTTTGAGCCGTTGCAACTGATTGAGCATAACTTCCCCATCCAGCAACTTTATAAAGCTCTATAAAGTTATTATTTGTTTTATCAAAAGCACTAAATAGAGATTCTCCCGTTCCGTCTCCTGCTATTGTTCCGTTATTAATTACTTGTTGTGCCATTGTTATCTGCTGTTATTATGTTTGAATCCGCTGTTATTATATTACTATCTACTGTTAGAGTTTTAGGGTCTTGAATTAAAGTAACCTCTGGAACTAAAGAACCGTTTCCTAAGTTAACCGCCATTACTCTTTGAGTTGATAAAGTATTTTCTAATATATCAAAAGTTAAATTATTTCCAGAACTTGATAAGGTAATCCAATTTGTACCAAATCCTAAGTCTACTTTTGAAACTGTTTTTCCTTGTAAATTGGTTACTTGTATTGTTTCTTTTTTTGCTTCAGAGCTTGTGTCTGTTATTGGTTTAGTAGCAACTGCACAATCCCATCTACCACAGATTGTATTGCTTATTGATTTTTCAAAATTATTTATTAAATTTAAAGTAGTTTCTCCCGTTAATATATTGTAGCTATATTTATCTATTCTATAATAGTTTCCTTTAATTTCTAAACTATCGTTTAATTGTAGTTTAGTAATTATATGTAAAGGTAAAATTGCTTTAAAAACAAAGTTTCTTTTCTTTGGATTAAATATAGATTCAACATAACTTTTATAATGATTTGTATATAAATTACTCGTTAAAGCTTCGTAGGTATATGTACTAAAATCAGCCTCAAACAATAAAGCAAAATTAGGATTATTTAAACCGTAATGATGAAAAGGAGTATTTATATTGTATGTAATTTGAGATCGAGTTCCGTCATCTTCTATAAACCCAAGAGCGACATCACTTGCAGCTCCAACAAGTAAGTTATAAAATATTAAGGAGTTAGGGTTAACAGGTTCGCTTGACTCATCTATAATCGCTCCGTATTGATAATTTGTTATTTCGTTATTAGCCAAATTAGGAAGTCTCTCGTAAACTATCTGCTCAAAAGGCAAAGTAAAATCTAAAGGCTTACCGTCTAATATCTTACCATTTTCGTCTTTTAGGGTTAGTTGACTATCTCCGTAACCTCTATCATTATTGTTTTTAAATTGCATCGCAACAATAGTCTTAGGGTCTGAGTACTTTAAATTTATTCTATTTAATAATTCTCCTCTATTTACATCGTATTTTTCAAAGTCTATATACCTTGTAACGTCACGTAAGATACCTTTAGAATAATAAGAATCTAAAGAGTCAACGTAAAGAGTTCCGTCATCTTGAGGTATTAATACGAGTTTAAACATATTAAAGAGTCCTTTTAAAAAGTCTAATATACTTATCTTAGGGACTTCCTCCGAAACTATAAAATTACTTTCGATAGTTTGAATACTTGCTGTAGTTGTTGCTTGTGGAGGTAAACGTTGAGTAAAGCCTATTAATCTTGATTGATACAAAGTAGCTTGGTATTGGAAATATTCAGATGTTTTTATTTCCCAATACGCATCGATAGTAAGTTGTTCCTCCGTTGTAAATATTACAAAATTAGTAAAACTATTTCCAGATAATGGAGTTACCGAATGCTGATTTCCATTTATATATAAAATAACCTCATAATTAATATTTAAAAACAAAGCTTCTGGAGAAATTCTCAATTCAAATATAACCCTTGTATATGCGTTATGATAAGGAAAAGTATAGCTACCTATATTGGCTGCGTTAATAAAATTAAAATCTCCTCCATCCCAATTTATGATTTGAGAATCTCCTCCAGGCTCTTTATTTTCGCTTGGATTAAGCCACATATATAACTCATTGAACTCGGTAGTCCCAAAGAAATCTCTACTAAAGACTACAGGGTTCTCGTAATCGTCTGAGTTATATTTATTCTCTATAGCTTCTATTAGTTTAAGTATTCTAATTGAAGGTCTTAAATCGTTCCAAACTACGCCAGTATCGTCTCCTCCTAAAAAAGATATGTTTCGAGTCTTTTCATCCGCAGTATTAGGATTTGATGTATCTATATAATATTGTTTCTTTGCTAATAAATTATATATAATATCTCTATTGGTTATTGTATTACCGTTTAAGTTTGAGGTTACGCCAGTAGTTCCTAATCCTTGTTTTACTTTATCGCTATTATAAGAATGATTAAAATATGATAAGTCTAAGTCTTTTAATTCGTCTTTGCCAATTGTATCTTTTAGGTTTACTAAATTACCGAAGAAATTAATTGTATATGATTCGGGTTTGTTTTTTTTTACGTTAACCTTTGTTAATCTAAAACGACCTATTTTAAATAGAATACCATCTAAATGTATTTCTCCATCTACCTTAATTCTCGCATCAAAGCTATTATCTATATCAGCGTCGTACCAATGTTTAAATATCTTATTGTTACTTTTAGAAGCTGGAACTGTAAAAGTCTTTGTATAGTCTCCCGTATTCCTTGTAATATCAGATATATCTAAAACGCTTGAATTAATCTCTACAGATTCATCCTTTTGTTGGTCTAATTTACTTCCTTGTATATAGAGAGTTGTTATCATATATTATTAATCTCGTTATAAGAATAATCGAACTTGATTTCATAGTTAATTAATCGCTCTTTTAATTGAGTTTTATAACTAAGTTGTTTAGATTTAATATTTAAAGGTATAAATATTAAAGATATTTTACTAAATATATTAGTATTATATGACCAGATACGCTCACTCAATAACAATTGAGTAAATATTTCATTCATATCTTGATCTACAAAGCCACTATTTAAGGTTAATTCTGTTTTCCCTTGTACATTATACCTAACAAATTGATGATTTCCTAAACTTGGTTGACCTCTATCGCTTTCAAACTCGCTACTATTAACGCTTAAATTACTTTTTTGCTCTTTAAAAAACGTTAATACTTGCTCCGCTCCTTCTTTATTCTGAAAAAATATATCTATAGGAGTATATTTAGGTTCATCTTGTAATAATAAAGTTGTTGTTTTACCGTTAAATACTATTTCTATATAAGTATCGGAAGAGGTTTCGTTACATTTTATCCATATATATCTTACTAACTCATTAGAGTCTATAGTCGATGGTATTGTAAAGCTTTGATTTATCTCATTGCTTGGATAACTTATAACGGTTGCAGTTGTTTGTAAGGTTTCTGATACTAAAATAGGAACTACAAAAACTCCTTCTCTATTTACTTTATAATCTTGAGTAGGTATTAAAGTATTATCGAGTATTGTAGTAATATTTTCTCCCTCGTTACCGTAAGAGTATCCTAAAGACATTAAGTTTGTAGTTGAGTATTGAGGAGCTTCTTCTCCCGTAGACCCTTGTTGAGTTGTTAATACAGCAACAGTCATAGAAGCGAGGTTACTAACATCAATTAAAGTTAAGGATTGTAACCCGTTTTGAACAGCTGTAATAGTTACAATATTACCAAAATGAGTTGCTGTATGCGTTGTTAATGTATTTATATAATTTGCTATTTCTAAAGCGTTTGTTCCTGCTCCTGGTCCTGTAATACCTCCAGTTAATGGGAAGGTATGTAAAACGCCATTTAAAGTAAGTAAAACATTCCCAGAGGATCTTGCTCTATCCGTAACCGTTAAGCTTGTAATCTGAGGTAAAGCTACTATGTCTTTGTTGTATATAACCGAAGTCTTAACCCATTGATTATTGTTACCGTTTATTACAGAGGTTGAGTTTGTTTTTTGAGGAGTAAATTCTATATAGTCGTTTACAATTCTTGCTATATTTATTCTATCGGTTTCAGTCGAAGCAGTAGGATTGTTTTTAGTAGTCGTATAGGTTGCGGTTGAAGGAGGAGAGGATTTTAACCCATTCCAAACTGAAACGCTCAACTCGTAATTCTGACAAGTTAATCCTGAAGCTACTGAAACAAAAGGAGTAGTAATATAATATGGACTGTTTGATTTTATCATTTTATTGTAAATTTTAATAACTCTTCTACATCTAAGGCGTAAGCTTTAACTAAATCATCTGGTAACCTTTTAAACTCTTTCTCAAAAGGCTTTGTAAAAAATGAGGTTGTTTCTAATCCTGTATGAAATACGCTTGTTGCTATTGCAAAAAGTAAACCCTTTCTCGATGTAAACTGACCAGCTTTATTTCTTGGAGCTATACCCTTTCTAATTGTCCAACCGTTAAAAGCCATTAAAGGAGGTTTTGCTTTTTTGTATTTATATTTTGAATTAGTTACTCTTTTCTTTTTCCAACTTGAACCATCTGCCTTTGTACCTCCAACTCCTTTAACTCCATAATCTACAAACGTCCAGTAATCCTCCATTTCAAAAGATAACTCAAAACTATTCTTAGAAACTTTTGCTTTATAACCAATCGAATTAATTAGTTTACCTGAAGCCTTTTTCTTCTTACGTTTTAAATTGCCCTTAGATTTATTTACTACCTTAGTGCCAAAATAATCTAAAGCTTTTAGAGTATCTTTCATTTAAGTAGGGAAACAAAGGTTAATAGAAGTGTTAGGCATCTCAACATCAAAGGTCATTAACCATCCGTCTAAGAGGTTCTTTTTATCAAACTTAACAGCGTTTAAAGTAGGAGCATCTGACATAGTAATATTGTTCCTATCAAAGTCTCTATTCATTATCCGCCATATTCTATTTAAAGTAGCAAGAGTTTCGTTGAGGTTATCCGTTTCGTTATCGTTCTGCCAAAACTTATCTGTATTAACTTCCTTATTAATATCTCTAATTGCCCAACAAGAAAGCTCAACGCTAAATTGTATTGTTCCTCCGCTTGGAAAGGTAGCACTATTTATATCTATATGTAAAGAAGGAAATACAGTCATCTTATCAAGCTCTACATTTTCGCCTTTAGTTATGGTATTGATATAGCTATCAGCCTCTCCTAAACTTTTAAGGTATATTAGTAATTCTGAGTATTGATTAAGTCCTGCCATTATATATCTATATTATCTTTATTTTGTCTTAACGATGCTTCTAATCTTTGTTTATCTAATTTATGAGCTAAGAATGTATGCATTTCCCATACGTTCTTTTCTAATATCTTATCTACTTTTAACAAATCGTTATCTGCCAAGTCTACGATAGTACTATACCATCCCCATTTTTCAAAGTATCGAGATGCTTTGTTTCCCTCATTCGTTCCGCTTCCAGCATATATTTCTGGGTATGTTCCTGTAATTCTATCGCTAAAAGAGAAAAAAAAAACAACGCTCCATTTACTATATTCATCGGCATCATCTTCATTACGTCAGCATACTTTTTTGTACCCTCGTAGTTTGCAATTTCATAATTATTAAATACGTCTCTATTTGTTATTGGTCTAAATAAGATTGCCATTATCTTATGAAAGTTTTCTACCTCTAAACCCCAATCCGATAAATCAACAAATTCCGCAGTTGTTATATCGTCTAAGTTAGGTACAAATCCAAACTCTACATCTTGTATCTTAAAAGTATATTCAAACTCTGAGGTTTGCTCTATTGCTTTAGTAATCTGTATTAAGATATCTGTATAATCTTTATTGCTAATATTACCTATATCTCTATACTTTAATTCTGTAAATATCTCTATTACTCTCTTGTTATAAGATAACTCGCTTAGATCGGTTCGTTTGTTTAATGCATCAAACCTTTGATATTGTCCTAAAGTAATTTCTTTTATATTTTCTGGTAACGTAAGAATCATATTATTTAAACGTTTAAATTAGTAATTTGTTATTTCTATCTTAATTCAAATCCTGTACTCCTACCTAAATGATAAGTAACGTTATATCTGAGCGGGTCAATTAAATGGTTGAAGTCATCAACAAATAATTTACTTCCTTTATCGGCATAGATATAGTTGTTTAATTCCTTAGCCATATTACTTGAGTTATGCTCAACTATAATTTGATAGTCTAATAGTAAAGCAATACCTAAAGAAATACTTCCTGGTCCTTTCTCCGCTCCTATAATATTACAACCTAAAGAAGCTAACTCGTTTATTAATCTTGGTTCTGCCGAATCAGCTACTATAAGACTATGTCCGCATACTTCTTTATTTATATGAGCTATCTCGCTTGTAGTTAGTTTAGGCTTATATAAATGCTCTTGAACGTAAATCTTTTTATGCTTCTTATCTATTGCAACTCCGATTAATGTAGTTGGATCAATACTGAATCCAAAATCTTGCCCATAAGATACTTGTAAATTGTCTGGGTTAAAAGCTCCAAAGCTCCAGTTATTAAATACAACTCCTACCGCTTTCTCTAACCAAGCTCCTAAAATTACGTGCTTATATTTATTAGGATTATTTATTTTAATACGCTCTATCTCGTTTA
>Ga0196887_1000696_pt1 | contig 15487 bp, 10 predicted proteins | sample VirMetDEL_Mar_31_FD_169094 | JGI IMG/M metagenome (GOLD analysis project Ga0196887, IMG submission 169094) | Aqueous microbial communities from the Delaware River and Bay under freshwater to marine salinity gradient to study organic matter... | ecosystem: Environmental > Aquatic > Marine >... | reverse complement strand
AAATTTGATAAAGAAATAAAGCATCAAGAACTAGAATCAATTCGATATGCATTAAGTGAAGAAGCATGAACGATATAATAGAAAACGAATATTCATTTACAAATCAGATGATGTTAGACAGATGCCTTCTGCTGAAGAATGTAATAAGTAAAACAAAGCAGGTTAAGGAAGGGAGAGGTAAGAATGTTGTTGTTAGGAATAAGCTTAAGTATAACATTGGAAGTGAAACTATAGATAGAATAAATAACAGCGTGTCTTACTACAGGAAGCTTGTTGAGAGTGAAGTATAAATTATATGCGTTGTTATTATTAGTGTTTGACATTATACGCAAAAACATATAAAATGAGGGTAATAACCAATATTATATGCAAAAACATATAGTAGTGATGGTTAAAACAAACATTAATTATATATTATGTTAGAAAATAAAACGATAAAACCTTTTGATATATAAAAAATGTTTATATATTGTAGAACAAGTAAGATTATGAGTAAAAAAACCTTTTCAAATTGAATTATAATAACGACTTTAAATACGATTTAAAAATTGGGCAGGTTGGAGAGACAATGCTTAATGAAATACTTCACGACTCAACGATAGAGGTTAAGAGGGATTCATGGATTGGAAGGACTGGAAACATAGCGGTGGAGTATCAGAGCAGAGGAAAGCCATCTGGAATATCAACAACCAAAGCATCACACTGGTGCTTCATATTCTCAAACGAGTTTAATGATGAGGTTATGATTATTATAGAGACAAATAGACTTAAAAGGATTAGTCGTATTTTTTACAACAAAGGAAATGTAAAGTTAATGGGTGACAACAACACCTCTAAATCGGTTCTTATACCTGCAGAAAAAATTATTAATTTTATAGATTAAAAAAATGACAGATACCATTAACGATTTTAGTATAGACGTAGAGTTCTTTTATAACATACAAGAGCTTTCTGATAAAAGCACTATTGAGTTGTATGAGCAGTTAAACGAATGCTACAGCATGCTGCCAAAGGATAACACACACACGCTTGGTTTGTCTGGAGTTATGAGGTCTGATGAGATTTTTTTTGAGTTAGAGTTTTTAAATAAGGATGATGAACAACCAGTGTTTTTAAATATAAAGTACACAGAACTAGATACTTATTTAGACGCAGTAATTAAAAAAGAAACCATAGAGCAACTAATTAAAACAACAAATGAAATGGAAAAGATATCAGCGTATGATAACGAAAGAATAAAGCATATAAACTACTTGATGGATACAATCCACGAGCAATCATCTGAAATTTACGAAGGAATGGTGGACAGAGATTTTGAGCAGCTAAACGATGGCTTAGACTCTATCTGCGATATTATAAATGAAATTAAAAAATCAATAAGCGATGAAATATAAGAGTGACTTTCGACCAAGGTTAAAGGGTAATGTGAAGAAGGCATACCTCAGCATTACAAGTGTAGAGAACAGGGTTCTAGTTATTGGAGACCTGCACGAACCATTCTGTTTGGATGGATACCTACAGTTCTGTGTAAAGGTTTACAAGGAAAACAACTGCAATAAGGTTGTGTTCATTGGGGATGTTATCGACTCACATTATTCTAGTTACCATGAGTCTGATGCAGATGGTATGGGTGGTAAGGCTGAACTTGAATTGGCTATCAAGAAGATGGCTAAATGGTACAAAGCCTTTCCAAAGGCTCACGTAACATTAGGAAACCACGACAGAATAATTATTCGTAAAGCTCAGTCTTCTAATATTCCTAGCATGTGGATTAAAGAGTTTTCTGAGGTGTTAGAGACACCAAACTGGAAATTTGTTACCGATGTTTACATTGACGGAGTTCGATACGTTCACGGAGACAAAAGTAGCGCAGCAAAAACTGCAGCAAAAAGGGATATGGTTTCTACCGTATCAGGCCACTTCCATACTCAGATGTACACGGAATGGTTCTTCGGAAAATTCGCAGCAGTATTTGGCATGCAGGTTGGATGTGGAATTGATTCCAAGTCCTATGCCATGGGTTACATGCAGGGCGGTAAAAAGGAAGCCATTGGAGTAGGAATTGTAAAAGGTGGGCACACAGCATTCAATGTAAAAATGCCCTTATAGTGGATTTAAAGTCTATGGAAGATTTAGATAAGAAGAAGAAGGCTGCCCGAACATTTGTGAATATGTTTGGGGGGTCTTTTGTTGCGCTTAGTATTTCCGATACAGACTTCAAAATTTTTGACTCAAAAAAGAAATTAATATCGTATGCTGAGGTTGTAACTGTAAACGATGTTTACGACAGCTCAACAGATTTAATTATAAAGATTCAAAGGCTACTAAGGCTGTCAAACAAAAGATTAAACCCCGTAATTATATGGGCTTTTAATGACGGAATAGTCTACTCAAAGGTTACAAAAATAGAGGGTTTAATAAAATGGGGAAGCCCTAACGGGAAACCATCACTGCCTAGCACGATGGAATTAATAGCTTACTATAAGCAAAATAAAAACTTCAAGCATGAAAGATATTAAAAAATTAAAAGGAAAGGTAGTAGAACTAGTTATTGTTTTATGTATAAACATAGCAATAATCTACTACCTATTATCGTTGATTTAGTCTACATCTATCTTTGATGTTTTTTTTATCTTTTTCATTTCTTCGTAAACGTCTGGAGCATACTTTTTTAAAGATTCCATAGACATTGGTTTTCTTTTTCTTCTAGTTTTCTTCTTTCCGTCTATAACGTATTCTGAATAATTTAACAACCTTAAAATGTCTTTTTCTAAGCTTCCGTCTGTTCCTACGTTACTATAATTTTTGAACATTTTGTTAAGAGTTGGAGCAGGTAGCCCTGTTATTGAGGCAGCCTCCATCCAAAAGTCCATAAGAGCTTCCTCTTTCTTTTTCTTATCCTTTGTTTCGTCCACCTTTAATGCTTTTTTAGTTAAACCTGATACTATCTGTAGCATACCTAAAGATTTGGAAAGGTTTCCAGCCCAAGGTTTTCCTGTAACGTAGTCTGAGAACATATTAACTGCATCTCCTATAGCAAATAAAACGTTTAGGTTTCCTATTATAGCAGCTCTCATTAAGTCAGTCTCATCTTCTTCATCCCAATCAGCAAATAGACCAGGCAATCCTGACGCAACGTACTGAAATAGCACTGGCATAAAGACGTGATAAGTTAAAAATGTTCTTATGTTTTCTTTTATAGTACCTTTCCCTGCGTTCTTATCCCATTGACTTACCTTTTTAGATAAAGACCTCACGGCTTGTATTTCTTTTCTAAGATACTGCTTTTGACTTGTCTGGAACATATTTAAAGCCTTCCAAATTGCACCTTGTTTTTGATACCAATCCCTGTCCTGTAAGTCGGAGGATTGCTGTGTTCTTTTTGTGTCCTTCTCAAATTTTATTATCGCATAATCAATAGCTTGCTGCTCTGTAGCTTTTGGGTTTTTCTTTTTAAACTCAGACTTATAGTAAGAGTAGTTAGGTAGACCACCGAGCATAATAGCTCCGATATCACCCTTTCTTGTATTAAACATTAAAAAATTAACAGCCCAATTCTTAGCAGGATGAGGTATAAATCCTTTTGTATCTGTTTCATTGTACACCTCAATGGTATTTAGTATGCTATCGTACTTTCTGTCTTTAAGGTATACCGAATTATCTCTAACCTCTTTCCATACTTTAACCTGTTCCATTTTATTTTTAGCAGCATACTTAACCCAATTTCTATATCCTATATCATTAGCATAAGTAAACAAAGAAGTTAACTGCTTTATCATTATAACAGGGCTTAATGCTATTCTAGATGTTATAAAAACCGTGTTCATTGCGTTAAAAAACTTATCACCTCCTCCTTCAGTCCTTCCTTTATTAGCTATTTTTTTTATAGAATCTGTGATAAGACCCATAACTTGCTTACCATGTATATCGTTAATTGCTGATGTTATGTACTCGTTTTTAAATAACTTATCTATATCACGAATAGTTTCTGCATAGGCAGCAAAGTATTCCATATCGTTTACATAAGACGCAAGTGCATCTGTAATATCCATAGGAATAATAACTTTATTATTTTTTGTTCTAGCCTTTGTCGATGCAGCTCCTACAGATGTATTGTATGCACCATTTCCTGACAGTAAATCTAAAGGCTCTACATCTACACCCTCTTTATAAATCCTTCCTGCATAAAATTCATTCCAAGGCATATTAGCTCTGTATATTTTTTTGTATACATCGTTATAATGCTCGTAAAGCTCTGGAAAAAACTCGTTAACTTGCCAGTCAGCAAAATCTTTTAAATCAGAGTCTAGAGCGTTCTCCATTTCTTCCATTATACGAGCGTAATCCTTTCCATAAGTTGCCTCAAAAGATGGGTGGTTAGCAGGGTCTTTGTATTGGTTATACATATAAGCCATCTTATTAGGGGTCATTCGCATTTCATTACCAAAACTATCTATAATACCTGTACTTATTTTAACTCTGTTATTTCTTGATTTTTTACCCCATCCCTTTCCGTATATATCTTGAAGCTTTGTTTTAATCATAGCCTCAACAATCATCTTTCTTTCCTTGAAGTTTCTAGTAGACATGTCTACCTTTTCGGTGACTACCTCCTGACTTTTTCCTCCAAAAAGCTCTCCAGGAAGCTTAGATATTTTATCCATTAATCCATCAAGTGCTTCTGCCCTCCCAAACACATTATCATTTATAAAACTAAATATTTTAGATATAGCAGTCCTTGCTCTGTTTTTTACTTTTTCAACTTGAGCATCGCTTCTTCTTTTCATTCTTGCTGTGTCAAGAGTTTCTGAAGCATTTTCAGCGTCCATGTCTACTCTCTCTCCTGTTATGTCCTCGTATAGGTCTGCTCTTTGGTCTCTATATTTTTGAGCAGCCTCTTGAAGCTCTTGCTTTAATGCCGACCTACCTTTTGTTATTATCTCTGATAGCTCGTTATTTACAAAATCTAAAGATGCGGTTTTATTCATATCCCTGTTATCCATAAGTAATGAGTTGTTATACTCTATTACTATCTGCATATCCACCATACTGTTTAGCTCTGCATCAGTAGGTGTTGGATTCTTTTGCATCTCGTTTATTCTTTTGTTCAGCTTATCATTGTCCTCCATAATCTCTTCAGCAGACATCTCTTCTTTAGCCAACTGTTTGTTTATAGCATCTATTCTATCCTTTGTTTCTAAGTCAACCTTAACACCTTTTAACCTACCACTCTCAACCTTTTCGTATTTACCTCCAAGGATATTAGTAATAGCCTTTTCAAGAGCTTGGTTATTTTTTGATGTAACAAATTCTGTAACCTCTTGAAATAAATTATCAATGTTATCTTGAGTAGCTATAGACACCTTTTTAATTAAATCAACTACTTCTTTCTTAGTGTACAGATACTTAGGCAGTGATTTTCTTATGAAGTTTCGTAACTCTGTTTTAACTGAGCTAACATCTCTAGCCCCTTTCTTTCTCTGAGTAAGCATAAGCCTAGCTTTTCTTATCTTCTCCTGCACATTTTTAGTTGGTCTAACACCTGCTCGTCCCTCAACGGTAGTTGCCACAGATTGCTGTAGGTCACTAAGCATTTCTATTTGTTGACTTGAAGGGGATTTTTTTGTCTTTGTAACCTGAGTTCCTTTCTTCTTGCTTCCAACAGTATATGTGTCACCTTCAGCAATAAACTCTGGCTGAGATTCCATAAACTCTATGGTTTTATCAACAATTTCTTGTTCAGATATTTTGTTTTTTCTTTTCTTATTGTTTCTTACTTCTTTTGCTCTAAACTTTGATATCTTATCGAAAAGTGCCTGCCCTGCTTTTATACCACCTTTCATGTTTTTAAAGCTATCAGGTAGCTCTATAAAAAAGTCAGCCTTAGCTTTCATTGCTTCGTTGACTTCTTTTAGTGGAAACTTTCTTACCCTTGTCAGGTAATCTTTAATTGCAGCGTCTGTAAAGTTATTTTCTCTAGCCTCGTTAATTATGGTCTGCATTGACTTATAATCATTTGTAAATGTCATAAGCTGTAATGCGTCCTCTAGTTTTTTAACCTCTGAGTCTTTAAACAATTTCTTCTCAGACATTATGTCTACAACAACAGCCTGAGTAAACTCATCAAGATTCATGTTCTGTATCTGTTCAGCAGTAAGACCTGATATTCCTGTAAGTTTTTTTACAAATTCAAATAAATCATTAAGCCAATTTTTGAAATTTCTTTCTGCTGCTGCTGTAGCGAAAGATTCTCCCTTGTCACCTATAGCTGTAGCAAGAGCTTCTTCCAGGATGTACTGATTAATCTCTGCATCAGTAGCTCCTTCTTTCTTCATTTTCTTCGTAACCCTCTCGTAGTCTTTATTGTTTTTTATTCTATCAACATACTCTGAGTTTTTGATTAAGTCAATACCTTTTTCGTAAGCATTGTTTTTCATCTCCTTAGCTGTGTTAAGCCATATATGACCAAACTCATGAACAGGTGTATTGAAATTTTCTAGCTCAGGGTTTAAGTATAACTTTCCATTATATACCGCACCATATATGTCTTGGTTTTTAGTAGATAATTTTTTTGCACTTAAGTTTTCAAGCAAAGAATTAAATTCTTCTTTAGTAGCAACAACCTCTATAGAAGGGAATGACTTAGATAGTCTTTCCACAAACTTAGAGTAATTGCTCTTTACATTTTTAGAAACTTTTTCAGCTCTACTAGCTCCGACCATAGCACTAGAGAAAGCACCTGTTCTAGACTGTTTAAAAGACTGTTTAGCTCCTTCCTTATATCCTGAAACTTTTCCTATATTTTTTTCTATGAATTTTTTAGTAGATGTTTTATCTGATTTTTTTAAATCAAAAGATTCTTTACTTTTAAAACCATTCCCAGTTTTTACTTGAAGCTCTAAAATTCTACTTCTATCTTCATTTATTTTTTCTAAAACCTTAGCTTCTTTTCCTTCATATTCAGTTGAGAATACATTTCTTGCTTTGATTATTCCTAATACTTTTTTCTCAACTATCTCCTTGTAAGAAGGTAATACATCCCAAAATGGAACTGTCTCCTTAAGAACACCTACAACTCTACCTCTTATATATACAGGATAATTAGGATGGCTTTCCATCCCCTCTTCCTTTTGTTGTTCTTTAGATATTATGGCTTCACTTCTTGTTTCTTTTGTGACTTTATTTCCTTTTTTATCAGTAACCTCTAGTATAATAGTCATAGCTCCCATTGGCAAATCTCTTACAAGTTCATCAGATAGTTTATTTGATAAATCCTCTAAGTTTAAACCATTATCCTGCATAAACCCTAAAGCTCCTGATGTAGAATTTACAGTCTTTGATGGTATTATTTTTGAAAAGAAATTAATTTTCTCTTTAACATCAAAGTCATTCATATTTTCAAATAACTCAGAAAGAGTTTTTGATTTATCTATTGCTTTTTTTTCTTTTTTAGATTTTTTAGTCTCACTTTCTTTTATAAGACCAAACAGTTCTTGTTGCTTTTCATTGCTTAAGCTATCTAAAATCTCTTGCCTGAAAGCTTTATTAGAGTACACAGCTTTTGGAGACATATTAAATACAACACTATAGTCAGAATCTATAGCTCCATTTACTATTGAACCTGCTGCAGTATTATCCATTGAAGCCCAAGCTACTCTTCCAAATAAGCTATCTATGAATGGGAACATAGGTCCTCCCATGTACTTATCATTTGCGACTAATTGGTCTGCCATGACTAGGTTTATCTTCTTTCCAACCAAGTCTTTTAGTTCCACAGCTCCTAGCTTAGTTTTTTTAAGCATTTCATAAAGCCTGCTGCCTTCTTTTATCTCAATAGGTATTGATACTGCTTGAGGTTCTTCTACAGTCTTAGACTCGCTATTTATCTTAGGCATTAATTTATTCATCAATGCCTTTGCTTTCTTTACTAAAGTTTTCTTATTTGATGCAGATTCTTTTGATGCTAATTGAAATTGAACATCTCCATCTGAATCTTCTTTAAAGAAAGACTCTATATCTCTTGCTTCTTGCTTATTAGCTTGTTCACTCTCAACTTCTGCTTCAACCTTAGTAGTTGTTTTAGGCTCTGCTTTTGTAGTTTCTTTAACAACCTTTACTTCTACATTTTGATTTCCACTTAAAATAGAATTAGCTAATCTATGATGACCATCTACCACATAAAATTTACCGTCTTGTTCTGTTACTATTATAGGTTCTTCTGTAATACTGACATCTGCTGTTTCTTTAAGATTTTTTTGAGTAAGATTTTTTTGAGTTGGTATTATGTCGTTTACGTTAATAGTCTCTGATTCTAAATCAGCTTCTGTTCCAGTATTAATAATATCATCAGCTCTTTTTCTAGATTCTTTTGTTGGCTGACTTGGTTCGTTTAAGAAAACTTTACCAGTAGGTATTTTAGGGAATGTAGACTTATTCTCTTCCTCTAGTTGTTCTATTGTTTTAGGTTCAACTACCACCTCTTCTTGTACTTCTGCTTCTGTTTGAACAGGAGCTTCGACTGTTGTTTGTTCCACCTCTGCCACTTCTGTTTGAACAGGAGCTTCAGTCTTAGTAAAGACACCCTTAGTTCTATCCATCAATGATACAGCCTTTTCTTTTAACGTAACAGGCTTGTCTATTATTTTTTTACTTGCCTCTATTTCAGAGTCTATAACCTCTCCAATAGTAACATCACTACCCTTCTTTACGGGTGCTTCTAATGCCTTAGGGTTCTTTTCTAAAAGCTCTACTTTCTTAGCTTCTAATCTTTGTATTTTTTCAGTAGCATATTCTGAATCGGTCTTAGAAGAAATAGCTTTCATTTTCTCTGCAATCTCAGCTAATTCTTTTTTTTGTGGTAGAACAAAGTCTGGAGATATACCCTCTATACTTTTTTCTATTGCTTTTTTATCCTGAATTAAAGCTATAGCCTCTTTTTTCTGGTCGTTAGTGTAATCATTAGGTATCTCTTTCATCACAGACCCTAGCTCACGATAATCGTCTAACTGTTTCTGAGCCTCTGACTTTGTTATTTCCTTGTTAGCTATTTTACTTTTTAGAGACGATACAAATAAAGAATTAAAGTTATCATCCTTTGATACCTTATCAAACATCTCTAAAATTCCGTCAGGTAAATCCATGCCCTTACCCGTGTTAAAAGCACTCACAACAGCTCCTGGAGCAGTCATAGCAAAACTACCTATTAATTCCTGACCTCCTGCCTTAAAAACCTGAAGACCACCCTCAACCAAACTTTCTGGTGTCTGAAACATAGCAACCTCACTATTTTTAATTGTGTTATATAGACCTTTTATAGTTATATCGGAAACTTCTTGTGAAGAACCCGTTAAAAACTCTCCTACTCCTGCTTTACCAGTTTTTTTACTAATTGTTTTTACAGCTTCAAAGACTGTTCTTTCCAATGTTTCTTTAATTAGTAATGCGTCTGCATTTTTAGGTATTTTATTAAAAGCACCCACAAGAATCTTGTTCACAAAACCTTTGTTCTGAAACATATTTTCAAAACCAAGTTTTTCAAGTGCTACACTTATTACTGATGCAGGTAATTTTGTTGCAAACTTTTCTGCTTCAGTTAAATCTTCATAGCCCTCCATTCCTCTAAACTCTTCTTCTATAGCTGAAAAAGTCATAGCCCCTTGAGCTATACCTACCCTCATACTTGCACTAATAGCTCCACCAGCCCCAAGCCCTGGTAGCCCTAAAGCCATAGATGGTAAACTCTTTACCGTACCTATTAAAGCTCCTCCTATAAAAGAATCTTCTTCAATAGCACTTATAGCTGCCTCCGTACTTCCAAACCACTCTATGTCTTTTATTATAGCGTCCTTACCCTCATACATTCTATCCCTTGCTCCTGACACATCAACCCCTGCAATACCTGCTACTGAAAGTCCTAAATCAGCAACACCTGTCGCTATATCTAGAGTTCCCTCAATAAGACTCTGAACTACAATAGATTTAACATCCCACTTCTCTTTTTCCCATTCTAAATATTCCGCTGTAAGTTTGTTTAAATTAGATTGAGTTTCTTTTATGCTTTTTTCTCCTTCTTTTACTTTTGATAATGAATTTAAAAGCTCAATACTTTTTTCATTATACCCTTGGTCTGAAGGATTCATTTCTTTAAGTTCAGCAGTCAAGTTTTGTACTTTAGAGTAGTCGTCTTTAAACTGCTCAAGAGAATTGTTTATACCATTCTGTCTTTTTCGTAAATCTTTTTCATCTATAATACTCTGAACTTTATCTGTAGGTTTTTGCTTCCATATATTCTCTTTGTCTTTAAGTATTTCACTTTCTACTCTGTTTTCTTCTAAATATCCTCTCAGCTTCTCAGCCTCTCCCTTATTGCTAAACCATGTATCTAAATCTACATACACTTCCTTCCCGTTCATAGACTTACCAACTATCGCTTCTCCAGCACCAGTTTCTTCAAAAGAAAATCCATATTGATTAAATAGCTTATTAAGCTGAGCTACAGAATGGTCTTCTGATTTCTCTTCAATCATTTCTGGAGTTATTGTGATAATAGCTCTCTCGAAAGGGTCTTTTGATGTTTGTTGTTTAAATTCTAGAGACATTTGACCTTCATAACCTTCAGGAATTTTAGCTTTTAAAGCGTCTATCTCTGCTTGCTTCTCCTTCTTTTCCGATTCTTTTACTGTCCCTACCTCTTTAGAAATTTTAGAATTAATTTCAGACTTATTTTTATCTTCAAATTTCTTTCCTTGAGAGCCTCTATATAAATCATTACTGCCAGACACCCCTTCTTTAGGAAGTAAATTTTCGTTTCCGATGTATTCTCCACCCAAAGCTCTAAGCTCTTGAACCTGCTCGTAAGTCTGAGGAGGTTCCTTATCTTGAATCCATTGAGGAGTTTCTGCTTCCCATTTTTCGATTCTTAGCTGTGAAAATTTATCCTCAGCATTTAGAGTTGGTTTAACAGGGTACTCTATACTGTAAGAGCCATCAGTACCTCTTTCTAAAGCTATATTCTTATCAAATTCCTCTTGAAGTGATACCCCTAACGGAAGCGAAGCAATTTCTTGTTCTAAACTTGAGCGAAAATCTTCATTATCACTGTATGGATTGTTTAATATCGTTTTATTCTGATTTTCTAGAGCAGCAATTTGACTAGGACTATAACCTTTATTATGGTATTCCATGGACTTGTTCATTGCTTCCATGTCAATACCGCCTTCAGGTAGATTATTTACCTGAGCAGAAGATTCCACAGAGGTAGGTTCTTCCACCACTTGTTCTGTAGGTAAAACCGTACCTTCCACTTGAGAAGTAGGTTCTGAATCGCCTTTTTTTTTTACTTGACCAATAGCATCACTTTTAAAATCTTCAAAAGAAGCGTCTGTATCCAACTTACTATAAGACAGCCTCTGCAAATCTTCGTTAGATTGAAAGTCACTTTTAAACTCTTCAAAAGAAGCGTCTGTATTAAATTTGCTGTATACTAATTTTAATAATTCTTCGTTCATATACTTTATTACTTATAAGTTTTACCTGTTTTCGAAACAACTTCTTCAGTTGCTGCTGGTGCTGTTGTGTTACCTTCACCGTATCTTTGACCTCTTCTTTCTTTAGCCAGCTTGTCTCCTTCTGCTTTTGATTTTCTTTTTTCTGCTATTTGAAATAATACCTGGTCTTTATTAGCATAAGTTGAAGATATATCATATATGTCAAACATATATTTTTCTGCGGTGCTTGCGTCTATATTATCTAAGTCAAAAGACTTAACAAGCTCGCCTTTTGAATCCCTAACATCTACCACATCATTATTTATATCAGTTGGTATAGTTACTGAGAACCCCTCTAGATTTAACTGAGTATTTAATACGTTTTGTAGATTCCTTGCTGTAGCATCTTCATCATCTATGAATATATTTACACCTTCACTAATAGGTAGTATTTCGTCTTTTAATATTCTCACATAAGCATCCTCTACATTTTCTAAGTCCGCTTCAGGGTCTTTGTTTTTGTTTCCTCTGTCCCAATATCTTTTATCATAGTGAGCAGGCATAGCGTTCCAATCTTTATAGGTAGTAACTTTTTGAGTTTCTCCTACTTTACTTCTGATAGCGTACTTCATGTATTGCATCATTTCCTGTTTCTGCTTTTCTGCGTTAGGATTTATATCCTTATCAAAAATAGGTACTATAGTTCCTCCCTTTCTCTCCACAAGAATAAGGTTTGGATTTTCTTTTGCTTCCTCTGGATTTAAAGTAAAACTATTTGACTTCCCATCAGTCTCACTAATGTAGTCAGTAAAAATAGATGTCATATTGTAAGGGTTTGATAGTTGCCCCTCAATCCATGAGTCTTCAGCCTCTATGTAGTCGTTAAGAGCTCCAATAGCTTCCTCATCTAAACCATAATCTTCAGCCATTTCAGCATCAATTTTATTCATTATCCTCTTCCCTTTTTTATCATACTGAGCAGGTATTTTAGAAATAATAGTAAGAATCTCTCCTGCTTTTTTTCTAGTACCAACAGTTCTTTCTACAGTTTCCATTAGCCCTAAGTTCGCAGTCCACGCCTTTGTAGCTTTTTCTACGTCATACTTGTTGAACTGACTTGTAATGTTGTGCTTTAAAGAGCTAACGGGAGCTAAGTCTTCAGGATTTTTTGATATCTCCATTAAACCAGTTTTTTCATTCAAAACCTTCTTTCCCACCATAACCTTACCAGTACCAGGGTCTACTACTAACTGAGTCTTGTTGAAGTCTCCAAATCCCTCCACGTTCTCCATAATCCATCCCTCTAATCCTTGAGAAGCTTTCGAAGGGTCTTGCTCCTGAAGTCTTGCCATCTTTTCTGCAAACACCTCCTGGTAGTTTTCCATTAAAGAAAAAGCCTCCTCTGTTCCGTCTACTAGGTTCTGTTTGTTTATTGTGTAGTCAGATACACTCATCTGACCACTCTTTAGCAATGATGTAATCATATCTAACTGCTCCTCAGCAACTCCAGCGTAGTTTAATCCCCACTCTCTGATTGATGTACTCTCTCCAGGAACTCCAGCAGCAAAGATTTTTTGAGTCTCTCTGATATCCTTGTCGATAGCAGCCTTCTTCTCGGTTCTTACCCTGGCTTCTTCCTTAAGTACATTGCCTAAATTAGAGGCAGCCTCTGCCCAATTTATTTGTGCTTGAGGGTCTCTTGGTTGGTAGTTAAAACTGGTATTTTCCATAAATGTTTATCTAATGTTAATTTTGATATTGACGCTTCCCGTATCTATCGTAAATAATGTAATCAAAAGGGTCATCGGGATTATACCTTCTTTCGGTAAAATCTATAGGTTTAATGGTTGGAGTGAATGCGCTACTACTTAGGATATCATTAGTCATATTCTGGTTGTCTACTATAGCTACTGGTTTTTGAGTTGGTAGACTGTCTGCGAATGGAGTATCTGTTTTTTTATACAATTCTGGCATTGCTATAACTCCTTCCACAGTGTTTATAGCCCCTTGTATCCCTTGCTGGATTGCTTGCTGTCTAGCCGCAGAAGCTTGAGCAGATTGCTGCTGAGCACCTGAGATTTCACCCATATCTAACTGAGTGTTTATGTCTCTAAGCCTTGAATCTTCCTCGGCACTTGCCGCCTCAAGGTTAAACATGTCTCTGTTCATTTGGTCTCTAATGTCTCCCTGTGCTTGCTGTTGAGCTGCCAATATTCTTCCCGTATTCGCTGCTGCACCTCTTGTAGAGCCTTCAACCGAAGCTTGCTGAGCCTGTGCCCCTGCAACCAACATAGCCTCCCTCTGTCTTTGGTAAGGTTCTTTATTGATAGCCAACTCATCCATGTAGTTAACCTCCAACCTTTCTCTCGCCTTAGCCATGTAATTAGCAGCCTTTGCATCTGCTGATGCCATTGCCTTCTTCTGCCCCATTGCCTGAGCAAAAGATAGCCCTGTACCTATTGCTTGACCTGCTATACCTGCTATTGCTACTGCTGTACCTAATGCCATAATATATTTTTTATTAATTCGGTGGAGTTAGTAACCCCAGTTATAAATCCGTGTTTTTTAAATCTAGATATAAGGCTATTATTATTGTTCTGAATAAAAATATACTTATACCCTCCTTTTTCACAAAGATACGTTAAATTTATGATTAGTTCATCGAGTGCGTTATCTCTATGTGGTTTTTTTCTATAGTCCTTGTTAGACACAACCCAATTAATTATTGCTGATGAAGAATTAGTTAAATATATATACCCTGCACAAACAGGAATATCTCCATCGTACACGATTAAACCATAGTCAGACAAAAAATCTTGAGGTGGAGCTTCAAAACCCCAGTCAGACCACCATTTTATTAAAATGTTTTCGTAGTCTGATTCCTCTATTTTTTTGCATTTAAAATTCACACTACAAATATAGCATTTTTTTATGGATAACTCTTCATTATTTCAGATTCAACAGCAAACAAACTAATCTTAGTCGTTTCTATGTTTGTCATGTCAAATAAACAGTAGTGTCCTAGCACCCCGTGAGATTCAGCGACAGAATCCTTTAACGACATAAAGTACTCAGTTGTACTTGGTATAGGAGTTGTTCCTGTCACAGTAGTGTCAATAATCACCTGATTAATTCCTGCAGGTAAATCTATGTTTACAGCGGTTACTTTTCCTGCATACGCTGGTGTTCCTGGAACTGATGGTGAAGCTCCTGCCACGAAGTAAAAGAAATCTCCAACACTTAGAGTTCCTCCTATTGATACTAACGGAGAGATTGAAAAGTCTACTACGGTTGCTAACGCAGTACCTGAAACATTTGCTGAAGTACCGATACCATTCAATGAACGCAAAGAGTACTGGTCTAATGTAGCAGGATTACTTCCTGAGTTTCTAACGAAAGCATACCAAGATGACTCCTTCTTATCAAACCAAGCAGAGTCAATAAATCCTGAGTTCTGTAAGTCTGTTGACAAAGTAACACCCCAAGAGGTATCTCCCTCTAAGTTTATAGTTTTAAATAACTTATTTTCTAAAGGAGACTGATTAAATACACTCTTCATTGTAGTGGTGTATTGTATCCCGTAGAAGTTATTCCTAACAGCGTTTACGTTATGCCTGTAAAGGTTTCCACCCTTAAAGGTATAGAAGTAATTATTCATACCAATCATCCAGTCTGGAGAAAAGGAATAAAATGAAGGAAATCCTTGCACGCTATCAGCGTATGTTATTGTGTAATTTGGCATATATTTTTATTAAGGACAGGTTTGACATTCTTGAGCTGGTAGTAGTACACCATTTAATTGCTCCCTTGAGATATTACTATCCGAGTAAAATCCATCAGAGGCTAGTGTTGTTAACTCTGAATCTATGAAGACAGCCGTAGCCTCCGAGAAGGTTTTAGCGTCTATGTAATTTATTGCGTTAGTTGGCATGTTATTTTATTTTATGATGAGCATCCGCATCTTGTGTAAGTAATTGTTACCCCTTCTACAACATCTGTAG
>Ga0196887_1000694_pt1 | contig 15533 bp, 11 predicted proteins | sample VirMetDEL_Mar_31_FD_169094 | JGI IMG/M metagenome (GOLD analysis project Ga0196887, IMG submission 169094) | Aqueous microbial communities from the Delaware River and Bay under freshwater to marine salinity gradient to study organic matter... | ecosystem: Environmental > Aquatic > Marine >... | reverse complement strand
CATCAGGGCCGCAACCTCTTCAGGAGTTGTTCTCTTTTACCATAGAGACATTCAAGAAGGCGGCAGGACGTAAGCTGTTTCCTATCGAGTGCCACGACCTGATGTGTAAGGTGGGCGAGATTGTGGTTGTTGGCGGTGTACGTCGGTCAGCCTTGATATCTCTCAGCAACCTCAATGATGACCAGATGGCACACGCCAAGTCTGGTATGTGGTGGGAGAACGAGGGACAACGTGCGTTGGCTAACAACTCTGTAGCCTACAAGGGTAAGCCTGAGATGGGTACCTTCTTGCGTGAATGGCTTGCCTTGTACGACAGCAAGTCTGGTGAGCGGGGTATCTTCAATCGTGATGCGGCAGACAAGCAGGTTGCTCGTAATGGCAGACGTGAGACAGGACACATGTGGGGAACCAACCCGTGTTCCGAAATCATCCTACGCCCGTATCAGTTCTGTAATCTATCAGAAGTCATGGTTCGTGAATCAGACGACCTTGAGAGCCTGAAGCGCAAGGTACGTGTGGCTACAATCATCGGCACCATGCAGTCCACCCTAACCAACTTCAAGTACCTGAGGAAGATATGGAAAGACAACACAGAAGAAGAACGCTTGTTGGGCGTATCCTTGACTGGTATCATGGACCATCCAGTTCTGTCGAAGAACGCAGACAGCAAGCGTTGGCTAGAAGAGATGCGTCAGGTAGCCGTGGATACCAACGAGGAGTTTGCCCAGATGCTTGGAATCCCTCGTTCCGCTGCAATCACCTGTGTAAAGCCGTCGGGTACTGTGTCGCAACTAACAGACACCGCTAGTGGTATTCACGCACGTCACAATGATTACTACATCCGCACAGTACGTGGAGACAACAAAGACCCGTTGACGCAATTCCTTATCGAACAAGGAATACACAACGAGCCTGACGTGATGAAACCGGACAGCACAACTGTCTTTAGTTTTGCGATGAAGTCCCCGCAAGGGGCTGTTACTCGTACACAGATGACTGCTATCGACCAGCTAGAACTGTGGAAAACATACGCCATACATTGGTGTGAACACAAGCCATCTGTGACTATCTCTGTCAAAGAGGAAGAGTGGATGGAAGTGGGTGCGTGGGTGTATGAGAATTTCGAGGTTGCCTCTGGTGTGTCATTCTTGCCACACAGTGACCACACGTATCAGCAGGCTCCCTATCAGGACATCAACGTTGATGAGTACACTGAGTGGAAGCTACAGTATGGTGAGGTCAGCATCGACTGGAACAAGCTCACTGAGTTTGAAAAAGAAGACAACACCACGGGTTCCCGCGAACTGGCTTGTACGGCTGGTGTGTGTGAAGTTGTAGACTTGACAGCCGCATGATAGATGGCGTAGACTGGCCTAACTGGTGGCAGTGGTGGCTCTTAGGGGCTATCACTGTCAACACCCTAATCAACGTAACAGTCTTCTTTGTAGGACGTAAATTTAAAAGAAGTAAGTAGATGGACAAACAAAAAAACACCGTGACTATCAACGATGTTGAGTACAATGTCGATGACCTAGACGAAACACAGAAGTACATCGTGCTTCAGATACGTGACATACGCTCTAAGATATCAGAGCATAACTTCAGGCTCACCCAACTACAGGCGGCACAGACGACGTTCTACAAGTCTCTTGCACAGTCTACAAAGAAGGATACTGACGATGAATAATCTCGAACCATCCATAGCCAACCGCAAGAAGTTTGATATCGACCTGTCCTTTGGAAAGGTGCGAGAGAAGCGTGTTGCAGATATGCTACAGGACAAGAAGATTGAGGTGAAGTCCGAGCGGGGTATGTGGATGCGTACTGGTAATATCGCCATCGAGTATGAGTGCAGGGGTAAGAAGTCAGGCATCGCTGCTACAGAATCAGACTACTGGTTCCACAACCTCTGTGTGGGTGATGAGACGTTTGCAACCCTCGTGTTCGATGTCCCGTCCCTCAAGCGCATCATCGACAACCTCGACGAAAAACGCACCGTATCCGGCGGGGATAACGGTGCGGCTCGTATGTACTTAGTCAACCTTCAGAAGCTATTTTCAACTGATGTGATAAAGGCTTATAAAGATGGCAAAGAAGGCTAGGGTAGAACTATTCACCCTCACGTGTTGTATGAACACTGAGGGGAATGTCGAGTTGGATTATCAGGCGGTAGACCCTGAGGAGTTCGTCAAGACTATGGAACACGGCTTTTCGGAATACGAGGGTACCTTCAAGGTTGCCAGCCTAGTTCGTTACTTGAGAGAAGTAGGCGACGACGTGATGAACAATTCTAGTCGGTACGTTTAGGACTTCTTCATCTTTCCACCGTGGGCCATGTAGCCCATCTTATTACGCACATCCTTAGGCAGCTTACCAAGACCGGAGTTGCCTGAGGGTACAGGCTTCATCTTCCCGCCCATAGCCATCTTGTCCATCTTGTCACTCATCGGAGTGATTGGCTCCGGCATGGACTGTTGTGCGCGGGGCATCATTGGATTCATGCTGGTAGACATGCTACCACCCATCTGCATTGGTTTGCGAACCATAGACCCGTAGGCGTATGACTTGCGGGTATTTTTATTGTTCATTTTCATTCTGTTGCTCCAATAGTTGTTTTTGACGTTCTACGTAATAGGTCACGTCTTGTCCTGCTGCGTTTATTTCTAAGATTACAAAACTCATCAGGTGATTACCCAACCTCTGTGCCTCTTCTTTTTTAACAGGCATGTTTCGCAGTAGCTGACTTGTTAGCAAGGCGGCATCTTCGTTTGTTGCCATCAGCTTGTACATGTCTATCCGAGCATCCTCTGCGATGCGAATAGCTAAGTCACCTGCGAGGTAGGGCAGACCGATTTGCCCTCTCACAAAACTGAAGGCTTTAGTGAGGCCGTTTCGTAACGTGTTCGCTTTGTTCTGGGTTCCACGAATACCTGCGGCTCTTTTGTTTAGGGTGTTCATGTATGTGAATATAGTCTTCACAGCCGCCGCGTGTTCTTCTCCCAGAATCTCCACGAACTTATCATAGTGTTCATCCAAGTCCATAACAGGCATCTCAGGGCTGTTCGCAGCTTTGGGTATAACTATCTCAAGTTCACCAGTCATTTTGTTTCTTTTAGTAACGCCTTCTCCTGCCATTGGGCGAACGTCGGCTCGTGCAAGTAGACCCTCTATTATCTGCTCTTTTATGTATTTTTGTGCAACTTCTGGTGCGTCCTTTATATTAGGATTTGTTATCGTAATAGCTTCTGCCATCTCCTGTACAAGCTCATCATAGCTTGCACCTTTAGAAAGTACCATACTCTTGTAGATGTTTTCAGCAGATTGTAGATTGGGAGGAAACACAGACTGCAACTGTTCAAACGCCGTTCTGGACAACTCACTTGCAGTATCGGTAGCTTCTGACGTTGCTGTCTTTGCTAGTTTGTCTACCCTATCCAGTCCTTCTAAGTACCTAGTTCTTAAAGCTGCGTTCTGAGACGCTAGCCATTCTAAGCTATTTGCCTGTTCCAATACGTCGTCAATTAAAAGAATCGGAACTTCGTAGAACTTGCCGTCCTTCCGTACGGTTACTGACACAGAGTCGTCTATGTCAAGGACGTTGTTAAGCAACGAGAAGTCGATTGGGCTAGTCCTTGCTTCCATGGTTTGCTTATATGAAGTCCCGCCGACTCTTCCCGAAGCAGTCATGCTGTTCAGTATCTTCTTTCGTTCTGCTAATCCGTATGTTGCCATCAAACTATTTGTTAGTGTTGATTGCAAAACGTCGAACATCTTTTTTGTTCCAAACTCTCCGGGCGATGTGTCATCTAGGTCGAAGAAGGAAACCCCATTAGGCCCACCTCTTTTTCCAAACGAATCAGCTAGAGACTGTGTGGTATTTCTAAGACTGCTTCTAGATTTCAAGAAGGCATCAGAGTCAGCGTGTTGCATGATAATGTTTATAACATCTTGCACTACTTTAGTTCTGAAGACTTCGATAGGTGCCTCTTTACCGACGGGTATGCTAAATCCAGAAGCGTCCCTTTGAGAACTAGAAACTCTTTCTGGACCTTCTCTGTTTGCCTTGATAGTCTCAGGTAAGTTTCCTTTTCTGGTTCTATCAAACTTCTCCGTTTGGTATCTTGTTCTAGCGGTATCTAACAATTCGTACGCTACTCTGTCCTGCGTGTACAGTATGTCGTCGAGCTTAGTCTGAATACTGGTTGCTACCATACCTAGAGCGTCGTTTTTCGTTTTAGACGAGTAGAATTTTAACTGTCTCATCATCAAGTCTAGCTCTTCACCGTTCACAGCAGAGAACACCTTGGCTCCACCCGCCTGCTCTGCTCTCAAGGCTACCTGTAAATTAGTTAGAGAACCAACTTCAGCAGGTGGGGTCCCGCTGTCTAAAAGAGCCTGTTTAAGTTGCTTTATGGTTTCTTTTCCGTACGTTCTATTTACCATATCTTCGAAGGCTTTAGCGATACGCCTGCCTTCTGCTCCCGAAAAGAAAGCACCACTAGGGCTGAAGAACGCAGATATAGAACCCTCACGACCCGCCTCTACTAAGAACTCTTGCACAAATTCAGACATGTCTATCTTCTTTGCATTTGGAGATTCGAAGTATTCTTTGACTGGTTTGTAAATTTCTTTTGCACGAGCCGTGATTACGCCGTCTCGTAACTCAATCAGGTCTTCTATCTGTCTAGAGGCAGCAGCGAAATAGTCTTCGCCCTTGTCCATAGTCAACAAGTCTTCAGAGCGTTGAAGAAGATTAGCAGTTATTGTATCAGTAATTTTCTTTATATCGGCTAGTTCGTCGTACTCTACCCCTAAAGTATCAGCAACTATTTTGTTTATTTTTGTTATGTTTTCTATGAGAGCAGGTCCTACGTCATCGCCCGCGCTTTTACCGTAGTTAGCGACGGCATCTAGCATGTAGCCCTGCAGATTTTTGGCCTGTTCTACTTGGTTGCTTTTAAACCTAGTAACACCCGCAGTCATCATTGCCACAAGAGCATCTCCGCTAGGACTAGCTACCCCAGAGCTTGATATGGTACCCTTGATAGTATCTATCAAAGTTTCTACAACGTTTGTTGCGTTTGCACTCATCTGGTCTGCTATCATGTCTAAGGTCGGGCTTTTGCCTAAGTTGTCTAGGCTCAGATTTCCCATAGAACTTTGACCAAGAGCTTGAAGTCTTCCCATGTCACCTAGATGATAAAATCCGGTATGCAGTTGTTCTCTTACCTCGGCTGCTTTATCAGGACGCTCTCTTGTGACGCTTTTTACAACGTCCTCTATCATGTTTGTGTAGGCTTCTGCTTGTTCGTCTAGTCTGTCTCGCCCTGCTTGTGACGAGTTTTTATACATGCGAACTATTTGACGCAAACCTTCTTTTTGTGATTTGCTCATGGGGTTTCCGTTGTTAGCAGGCTTAAAGACAAACTTCTCGTAGTCCGTTATGGTTCTGTCTGTTAGAACGCCTGCTTTTCCGAATAGTATAAAATCGGCACTTCTGGAAAACCAATTAGGGTCTCGCGTACTTCCGGGAACAGTTAAAACCTCTGTTACAAGAGAGCGGGTTATACCCACTGTCTTGTTGACTACTTTCACACCCATAGTCCAGCCAAACATAGCTCCCATAAACTCTGCCAACTGAGGGTCCATGCTACCTTCTTCACCTGACGCAAGCCACTCTCTGAAGGAGTATTGTGAACCTGTTGTTATGGCCCACGATGCTGCGCCCTCTTTCAAGATGGGGTCTACTACGTTACTTATTTTAGCGCGAAGCAACGCTGACTCTGCATTGTCTAAAGCAGCCTTTGCTCTTCTCCAATTCATAGGTGCGCCACCCGTAAAGCCAATCCTAGCCGCATCGCCGGGGTCTGTATTTAGCTCTACTGTCTTGAGGTTTGCTCTTGCTTTTGCAACACCAACTTCTAGTTTCCGCACTCTTTCATTGACGTTTTCTTGGTACACGCCGAGGTTAAGAAGTTTTCTATTTATACTGACGTTGTAGAATTGTTCCTCTACCACTTTTGACATTCTGATTACGTCGGTTACTCTGTTTTCTGGCATGATGGCAACCAGAGGGCGACCATCTTTGGCGAGTGCTTGTTTACCGTTCTTATCGAGTATGGGAGTATCGGCGTACTCTAAGTACCGAGACTTTATGTTCTTTGTGGTTAATGCTGCGCTGGCTGACTTGCCTCTTGCCCAAGGTGCAAAAGCTGCTGCCACATCTGTGCCTGTGGCTACTAGTTTACCTAGAACACCCAAATCTGAATAGGCGTAGTTTACCATGTCTTGAGCTTCGGCATCAGTTAAGAAATTTCTTTTAACGATGGAGTCCGTACCTTCGTCGTACAGAAAGGCTAACTCTTCGTATCTTTCCTTTGTCATCTCCCCGTCTTTAACAGCAGTTTGAAGAAGTTCGTGAATAGATTGATTGAAAGCTCGGCCTACAGTAGGGGTATCAAAAGGTTGCATACCCAAGATGCTAACGTCGTCAAAGAAGTCTTCTACTTGATTGAACCATCCTTCCATCTGGGGTCCACGAGAGTTGAACTCTTCCATGAAGGTTGTACCGTTTGCAAGCTTGTCGTACAGCGCACCTGTGCCGTGCCTCGCTAGGGAGGCTAAGTAAGGAACACCCGTAATACCACCCCTGCCAGACTCTGCTAGTTTCTGCACAGTAACGTCAAAAACACCTCTTGCCATGTTCTTTACAATGATATCTCGTAAGTCTTTTTCAGGAACAAACGGTTTTACTATGAGGTCTATATCCTTGAGATACTTAGCGGTTGACTTCTTAGCATCGTCAAGAGCAGCGTCGTTGGTATCATCTGCGTTGTAAAATTTACCATCTCGGCTAAATGGGAACTTACCTGCGGCAGACAAGTCTTCGTTTTCCACAAAGTCCATCTCTTGTTGGAGAAGGGCCTTGTCGCCGGGGTCAGATAAAATAAAGTCTAGCTCTGCAGAATCGTACTCTGTACCCGCTATGTTAGTCTTTCCTGTTCTGGCGGCTTCTTCTATTTTGCTTTCTAGGGTAGCTGTCTGTGTTTGTGCAGCGATGTCCGTCGCAGCAGCTTCCTTTACAGGTAGTGTGCGGAGTCGTGTTTCGATACCCGCACCTCCTGCCACGCTGGTTACAAACTTACCTAGCTTATCTACTGCAGTGGGGCCTTCTTCGCTGTCAGCAAGTGTGTTTACAACTTCAAGAACACTGCTATCGTCCACGCTTTTAGGAACACTTTTTGTATCGGGCTTGCTGGCATCGGCTTCAGCCTGTCTCCTAGCAAGTTCAGCGCGAATACGGCTGGCTCTCTCCGGTGTCTTCAGCAACCTTTCAATAAGAGTTTCGTCGTCAGACTTAGCATCCCCTCCCAGTCTGACAAGTTTACCGGATTCATCCACGGTTTGTGTGTATGCTTCGCCACTACCTTGCTTCGCTGCAGGTACAGATTGTGCTAGACCCTGAGTAGGGGTGTCTACGATAACAGGTGCGTCGGTTTGTTCTGCCATGTTAGGTCCTATTTAGTTGGGGATATTGGTTGAAGACTGTCTCTGCCTATGGGAAAAAAGTTGCCGTCCATGTTTGCTGCATACGCAAGTCCCCCACCCTCGGGTCTATACATAATTACAGGAAAAGCCTTTCCTTCAGGGCCTATGTACTCTCTATCCTCTACGGGCTTGGTTTTTAAACCAGTCAAGTCAACAAAATTAGAAGTATCATCAAGGGGTGGGGTACTACCCTCACCAGCATTCGTCGTCTGCTGACTGCTACCTAGTATGCTAATGTCGGATTCCAGCATAAGCTCTAACTCCGCATCTGCAGACAGCATACGGGCTTGTTGTGCTGTGATTTTACTGGAGCGTTTTGCCATTCTTTCAAAAACAAGGTTTCTTTGTACTTCGCGTTCGAACTCTCTTGCGATAACTTCTAGGTTTCTTTTAACTGTCTCTGCGTTTCCTATCATTGCGCCACCCAGTCTTCTAAGCTGTATCTCAAAGTCTTGGTTAGAAAGACGGCCTGAAGGGTCGATGGCACGGGCCATTTTAGCAGCTAAAGTTAAACGCAGTGCATCTGCCTCGGTTATGTTGGCAAGGTTTGCATTGATACCAGACTTAGGGTCTTGAGATACTCTTTTTACAACGTCCATGAGGGACTCAGATGATGTTGCACCCCCGTCTTTATCAGCTTTATAGTTACCTTGAAATACGTCAGGTAAGCTGTCGTAGTCTTTAGCCTCTTGGTCACCGCTACTAAATATCTTACCTATTACACCTGTTACTTGAGATACCTGTACTAACAGGCCTCCCGCTGTTTTTTCTACCCACCTAGCCATGCCTTGCGTTTCTTTAAGCTCGTCTATCTCTAGATTATACAGAGTATCCAATAAGCCTAGGGTTTCTCTAGCAAACTTACCACCGTCTTCTCGTTTGGTAATAGCTGCATCAGTCATCCCTAAACCTTCGGGGCTTTTCATGTACTCTCTACCGTTTATGGTAGCTCTTGCTGGTTGCTTTTCACGACCTCCAAATATAGAGTTATCAGGTATTACGTTAAAAAAGCCGGGTGTCTCTTGTAAATACGCAAGAGCAGACGCAGCACGATACCTATCAATACCGCCATAAAGTTTGCCTTCACTATCTCTACTACCAAACTTTTGTAGCACAAAGTCCCGAAACTCTTGTCTTTTTTGTTTTGATGCTGCGAACACGTCTATTTCACCAAAACCGGCCTTGTGAAAGTCGATAACGTCGTGAAGCATACTATACTGATGACGAGCTATATCTTCGTCACTGAAGTCTGTCCCGTCCTCATATTTGTAGACACCTTCTTCAATTTCATTTGCTGTAGGCAGGTTTCGTAACTGATTGAAACTGCCTATAAACTGAGAGATAGACATGTTAGATTTTGCGGCTATCTGCTCTGCAATCTTTAGATTTTCAGGCTTCAAGTACATGCCTACATTCATAGTTCCGCCATCTACTGCTCTGACTTCAAACATAACAGGAGCAGCATCTTTCGGAATTTTTTGACCTGCGATGTTCACAGAAGGGAGTTGTGATGTCAAGCTTGCATTTGTAGCCGTCTCAACTTCTCCATCAAACAGCCCAGCCAAATAGTCTATGTGCTGATAGGCTGCCATATCAAATTTGTACTTGGATGGTGTTGCTGAGTTTACGCCCTCTTCACCTGACGCTGCTTTATCGTAGCCAAAACTTGCTGAATTTTCCAACCGAGTAAGGTACTTAAACCAACCCTCCCTGCCTTCTCCTTTGATAGCCTCTGTAACTTCGTTTCTAAAAGTCTCATCCATAAGCAGAGTATTTAGGTGGCTTACGTCGTTAATTGCCCTGTTATATGGGGTTCCAGTTCCGCTGTGTTCGTAGCCTTTGAAGGTAACCCCACCTATGGTTTGATTGTTGGCTGCGTCGTTGAACATGTTGCCTACGTCAGAAAGGGGTACACCTGCATCCGCCGCGAGCGCCTCGTACACGGACCTTGGCATTTTTTTCGCATCTGCCGTTGCCAACCTATCCATAGCCTCTTTTTGACGGATAGCCTTTGCTTCGTTATCCGCAATCTCCGCAGCGGCTTTTTCTCTTTGTACTTCAACGCTGCCGTTGAGGAACCCTGTTGCAAACGCCATAAGTCCTGACATTATTCTTCTCCCTCTCTATCCATATTCATAAAGCTAGGTTCCTTCGGTGCGTTACCTTCGCGGATAGCCGCGTTTAAATTCTCACGAACATACTCGAACATCTGTGGGTTGTTGTCCTTCATCATCTGTACAAACGTCTTGTCGTCCATATCACCCTCTTCTAAGGTGTTGTCGTTTTCAAACAGACGATATGGTATGTTCTCTTCTTCAGCCATATCTGCAATCATAATACCGAGAGGACCTTTTATGAGTAGTCCCACGTCAGGCATGAACTTCCCATCCCGAAACGCTTGGAACAATATCCCCTCTACGATAACCTCAACAGATACACCCACCATCAACAGCTTGAACATCTCCTGCTTCCTGCGAGGCTTCATCAACTTGTCAATGAGAGTATCCAAGGCTTGGTCTGGGTCTGCCATCTCAGGTGGACGGCCCCAAGGCCACTTGCTGTTGTCCTCAGTGAGGGAGTGTCCGGGTGGTGCTGTGTTAAATTCGTCGAAGTATTGTTCTTCTGCCACGGAGTTCCCCTATGCTGTCTTTGGTGTTTTTGCTGGACGTGCGCTAGGTGCGCCTGTCTGACGAGTAATTGTTGTAGTTCCCGCAGAAACCGGAGACCCCCGGCGAGATGTCGGGCGAACCGTTGTAGATTCTGTCATGCGCTGTAGGTTCTTATCAAAGTTGACCTGCCTCATGCGGCGAAGAATTGCGTCTTGGTACATGCGGTTTGTGGGGGTGTATCTCTGCGTAGAAAGACTGGCCTGCTGCTGGCGGTAGCCGCGCTTGGCTGTGTAGCCTTTATGTTCTTGCATGGCAAAAGGATTGGGGTCGTCTTTGTCAGCACCTTGCATGGCTGTGAAAGCTCTGGCACCCTTGCCGATAAAACCCAGAATGTCCATGCCACCAGAAGTGCTGTCCTTCTCTACTCCAAATTCTGGGGTATCAAAATCTTCGGTACCCGAAAAAAAATCAACGGTGGCTGTGATAGCGTCTTTTAAACTAAAACCCATATTTACTTCCTACTTTTAACTGAATATCCGCGCTGTCCAATTACCGATGCCCATCAGAAGAGAGTCTTTCTGCTTCTTATCATACAGGTTTTCACTGTTTGCAAAGTTCATGGCATTGAGGCCGATATCGTGGTTTCGCCCTAAAGCGTTCTCACTCTTGGTGAAGTTCCACGAGGCGTTATCGCGGTACTGTTGCCACAGATTGTTCAAGGCATTTTGATTTGTGTTGAACTCGTTCTGGACGTTGATGCGATTGGTCTCGTTTTGCAAGGCTGTGTTGGATGTGTTCACTTCTCTGCGCCACACTGCGTTGGACTGGTCTACAGCGAACTGCATCTGTGCATTGAACTTGTCCCGTGCATCTCGTATACTGGTGTTGTATTGGTTCATAGAGTTTGCTTCGCTGGTGTTGAACTGGTTCATAGACACCACACGATTGTTATTCGCTGTCTCAACTTGTGCGCCCAGTTCTGCGAAGAACTCTTCAACCTGCAACTCGTTCTTGGCGTTGAACTGCTGACGGGCATTGTCTTCTGCCGCATCTTTGAACAAGCCTGTAGTCAAAGTCTGATATGTTAATGTATCACTTTTTTGCTGGTTATCAAGGTTCTTCAAATCAATGGACAAGAACGCTTGAGCGTTAGTTACCTCGGCTTGAAGTCGCGCACTGAGGTTTGCCTTGTCCATAGCTGCAACTGTGGCTGCGTTCTGTAGGGCGGCCTGTTGCTTGCTATTTAAGTTTTGTATCTGTATTGCAGAGTATTTATTTGCATCTGCTGCTGCAATCTGTACACCAGACTCCATCAAGGCCGTTGTAATTGCGGCTGAAGCCATGCTCGATGCGCCCAAACCACGCTGTTGCATGATGGCGTTGACTTTGCGAACCTGCGGGGATGCCCACGCTGGCATGGTATCGCCGGACTCAAGAGACGACATGAGTTCGCCAAGCTGGTACTGCACCGTCCCGCGAACATCCAGTTCTTCCGTTGCGGCAGTAGCCATCGAAGCGTCAGATACAGTCCCTTGTACCGTGTCCATGAAATCGCCAGTGGGCGTTAGGGTTGCAGCTTGTGCCGGACCCATCGTTTCCAATCCGGGAACAACGCTTGTTGACCCGGTGACTTGGCCCAACCCTGTGGTCGGAGCCGTCGGAACTGTGGTTGCAGGGGGTGTTATTCCTTGAGCTACAGTAGGCGTTGTCAGGGTTCCGACCTGACCCATGCCTGTTTCCATCAACTCCGTGCCTTGAACATCCTGAGTAATTGCAGAAGCGGCGGGTAGTCCGGCACCCGCGAAGTTTCCCACTTCAGTCTGTAGTTGTTCGTCCGTGGTGATTGTTGCCATACTAATTCATTCCCATAACCAAAGTAGCCATCATTGCAACTACTGCTAATGTACTAGCCATTATCATAGCTTCCAATCGCCACATTCTTTTATCTAGTGCGTCTAATTTACCGTGAACCAACTCACGAAACATCGCGCACTCTTTTTCATGCGACTCTAACTGTAGCTGTGTTTTCAATTCTTGTTCCATCTCAGGTTCCATAGTGAGTTTCAGCACTTTTACGCACCGTCATACTTGGGCATATCTGAATTAGGCCACGTTTGACCTGCGCTGGGCTTACCGCCGGATGTGAAGGTTTGAGAGTCACCGTCAGAAGAAAGGCCCGTTAGGGATACTGCTGCCGCATCACCACAATTACTGTGTGATTCTGATAACTTAAAGGTGTTGGTAGCTGTATCTATTATATAGTACGTTGTGCCATCTGTCAATCCACCTATGACTGCCGCAGCTTCGTTATCGGAGTTTACACCTGCGTTGTAGTGCACCTGCTCGTCGTTTACAAAGCCATGCCCATTGATTGTGATGGTGTTGTCTGAGGTGCTGACTACACTAGAGGAAGTCGCATCAATCTCTTTAGCCGTTGAAGAGGCACCCGCTGTTGTTTCGTACACTGCTTGGAGTCCGGCAATGTCGCTGGCGTTGTTGATTGCTGTCTTCAGCGCGGCATAGTTGGTACGAACAGCAGTGCGATACGCAGTAATCTCTGCGGGTATTGCTGTGTTTGTTTCTGTCTTACGAATGACATACCAGTCTGTGTTGTTAAGCATAGATGCGGATATATTCTTGGCTTCCCCAACTTTACTAACTTGTAGGTCAGCCAAGGGTTTTGGTAGAAGTGCATCACCATCAGAGTTCCAGCCCCAGTAGTAGAAGCCATCGTATGGACCTAGTTCGGCTTCCCACGATATACCGATGGCTTCTTTTTGGGAATCACTGTACCGCATCCAAACCTTTGAGTACTGTGTCCCATCCGTGCCTGTAAATTCTTTACCCGGACGGATGGTTGCGTTGTTATATTTCCAAGGCATTGATTGCTCCTATCGGGCGTTGGCGTATTTAAAGGGTTGTTCGGCGAATGCAAGATAGATATGAGTATTGGAGGCACCCATATCCCCTGTGCTTGCACGAATTTTAAATCCGTTACTCAAAAAATCTACTTCGTTTCCTCGATTAGAAATTGTAGTTTCACTGCCAGTGTCATTCGCGGCTAGTGAACGAGTGTTACCATCGTTATTAGGGTAAACTTTATTATCAGTTATCATCCAAAAACCTGACGCACCCGCTTCTTTAATCATGACCCAAGCGGGGCGGAAATTTAGGTGTACATAGGTACCGTCAGCGTTCGAATTTCCAATGTAACTGCCAGCTTTGCAGTACTGGTCTATATCTGCAAAACAATAAGCTATGTAGTCTTCATCGGTTGCATTTGTCTGATGATTTGAGCCAACTGAAAAAACCGAATCGCTAGGAGTTGTGTCATTCCAAACTTGCGCCGCACTTGCTGACCCATCACTTTCATTCAGCTTCAAATAATTACCAGCCCCGATTCCATTGTGATAAACAGCCCAGTCATCTGCTTGGTCTAGGTTTTTAGCAATAATCATTTTTGGCACTGCGCCAAGATTATGCGGTATCGTATGCCCCGAAGTTCCATTGCCAACATATTTGATAATAGAAAAGCCAGCCTCAGTATTTGCAGAACCAGTGTAAGTTTTTGCTGTGCCTGACCCTGTTGTGTTGCCAGATACAGATGTGCCAGCTTTCCAGTTCCAAGCGACAAATGTGTTACCGCTTTCGTTGACCAAAGCTGAGCCGCTTGTTCCGGGCTCGACCGTGAATCCATCGCTATCAAAAGAGGTGATGTAACCATAAACATTATTTGCTTGCTCTATGGCATTACTGTTGCTTTCTAAATCTTTTGCTACACCTCTGACACTGTCAAACAAGCTATGTTCATTCGCTTGATTTCTTGTTTTTATCCAAACAAAATCAGGAGCGTGTGATACCCCTGTAATACCCCTGCTTGATGCACCATTACCAGACCAAAGCACCGTATTGAAATACTCAGACCCATCAATAATCTCTGGCTCAGGCAGGTTGGCTGTACACAAAGATGTGTAGCCAGAAGGTACAGCATATTCAAACGTGCCTATTCCTTTGCTATCCGAATTTGCGGAGGAAACATTTGCGCTGTCTTGCCCAAAGTTCACTCGCCAAGTAATTGTTTGACCACCATCACCCGCCCAGAATGGGATATATCTTCCGTTTGTGTCAGTCACAACATCAACACGATTTGTACCATCTGAAAAATCAGGAGTGCCATTGATGTAGGTTCCGTTTACAGCAACCCATACCCATGTGTTATCCATATCAACTGCAAAACTAACAACTGCACCAGTCTGTTCCGCTATAGAACCTGTGTAAGCTGTATTTCCTATACTTCCATCAGCACTAGAGTAAATTTTATTGTCATCGGAATAAAAAGTAACAGCATCAGACGTTACAGTAAGCCTATTGTTACTTCCTAAATCTTGTGAATCATCATTCCAAATTCCACACATTGCGGCTCTGGAACCATTGGTAAGTGCGCCTGTAAAGGTCTGCTCCCAGTACCACTTACCAGTTGTAGGTAAAGCCATTGTTGCGGCGTGTTGCATGGTGGTGTGGTTGCCAGCAAACGAACTTGCTAGATTGCCTTCGCTAAAAGTTATACTGCCTGTTGTACCATTCCCTTTGTGCAATGGGTTCATTGTAGCAAAATTATTTGTAGGGCTGTCTAAAACGACATCTGTTGCGGCAAGGCCAGAAACAGCGAAGTCATTGTTTTGACCCGACACATCGTTGCCGATTGCACTGCTGTCTGCGAAATCGAGGTGGAAGCCGTTAGTGCCAAACGTTAGGCCGCTGGTATTTTTGGCTACCCAGATACCGTCCTTCAGCTCTCCGAAGCTGTCAGGCCCAAGCGCAGTACCGTCAATAAAATTAAATTCAGCTAAATAACAATCTATATAGTTTGTTGTGCTTCTGCCGATTTGATGCACTTCATCGCTGGCAAAGAAATTATCTACCCCACTGGTTGGGTAAGTTGTTGAGTCAAAAACAGTTTCTCTAACGCCGTTAACATACAGCTTAATTCTGTCAGTCGAAGTTGCGTTTGTACTCTCGTATGTCAAAACAATGTGATACCAAGAACCCACATCTCTAAACACTCTGGTCGTGTCTAGTTGTGCAACAGCACTGCCACTTGCTTCTGAGCGGTATCTAAAAGTATCGTCAGCTAAAAACTGTATTACTGTCGAGTTATCGTGGTTGCTTGGAAAACTAGAACCAGCAGTAAAAATCATTTGTACAGTGCCTAAATTTGCACGTTTTACCCAGAAGGATGTTGTGTTTACATCTCTGTTTCCCGCACTAGCAGGTGTGTGAGATAGGTAAGGGCTATCGCCATCCTCAAACCGCAGAGACTGCTCTATTTCGTGACCATAGAACGAGCCTAGCGCACCGCCGATATCACCGACGCCA
>Ga0196887_1000693_pt1 | contig 15548 bp, 26 predicted proteins | sample VirMetDEL_Mar_31_FD_169094 | JGI IMG/M metagenome (GOLD analysis project Ga0196887, IMG submission 169094) | Aqueous microbial communities from the Delaware River and Bay under freshwater to marine salinity gradient to study organic matter... | ecosystem: Environmental > Aquatic > Marine >... | reverse complement strand
GTATGAGAATATACAGTAAGTTTACAGATTATTACGACTCTGCTCGTGGTTACGGGATTGACCCAAATGCTTTTTATGATCGATCCACCATTGACATGGAAGCTGGTTGTAAGCCACTTCTCGACTTGATCTATACCCATGCGCCCATGGGTCCAAGATACTACAACAGAACTGGGGTGGAACACTTTACTGTTGTATTTTGTGGCAAGGTTTACTATGGTGTTAAATTAATATCCATGTCTCAAGATAAATTGCATGTTGGATATTTTTATGATGTTGAGTCTTTCTATGAATATTATGTAGATAACGTGGATACCATTGAAAGCTCCACTCCAAGTTATTACAGAACCTTTCAGTATGCGAAGAATCCCAAGGAATACTACCGCAAATATTTCGATAGATCGGTTGATCAAACCCGTATCATTGAAGCATTAAGGTCATCTGATATATTGAGGCCCGTTGTTTACATCGAAAGTAAAGAACGAAACAGAAGACTAATCACCATTGACCCTATTCTCAGAGACATTGAGTTCTTCAAGGTTGTCAACTCATATGAAGCATTCCAGGAAATCAGTATGTTCGTTTCGGGGATAATGGGTGGACAATCCCCCGAATTGGTTAGACTATCTGATAACGATTTGATTAAGAAGCGAGGCTTCGATAAACAATCCTTCAGAACACGAAAACCAGATTACACATTATGATAAGGACGCCTTATGAGGAAATTAGCAACAATTCGTGAAATTACAGATATCCAGCCTATTGAAGGCGCGGATGCTATTGAAGTAGCATCCGTAGATGGATGGGATGTTGTTGTCAAGAAGGGGGATTTCGATGTAAACCAACATGTAATTTATCTCGAAATCGATTCGTGGGTTCCTCATGAACTTGCTCCATTTCTAACGCGTGGTGAAAATCCGAGAGAGTACCATGGGGTTCGAGGCGAACGCCTTCGGACGATCAAGTTGCGTGGACAAGTGTCCCAAGGCCTCATCTTGCCTGTTGATGTACTACAATCGATTCCCCACACTAATTTGCCTGGTGGATATGTACAATATGGTGATCACGAGCCTATTCGTTTATTTGATACTGCAAGCGATTTGACGGAAATCCTTAATATTCAAAAATGGGAGGCTCCAATCTCAGCTCAGTTGCGGGGCGTTCAGAAGGGTAATTTTCCCTCCGATTTGGTTCCTAAGACTGATCAGGAACGGATTCAGAACTGCATTCGAGATATCACTAAACGGCCTGAGCAGACGTATGAGAAAAGTTTGAAGCTGGATGGGTCATCGTGCACAATCCTACGTCTTGCAGGTGAGATTCGGGTATGTTCTAGGAATATGGAATTGGTGATCTCGGATGATAATGCTGAAAATACCTTCGTGAAGATGGCTCTGAAACATCAGAACTCCATCGGGGAGGGGTACGCTATGCAAGGCGAGCTAATGGGTCCTGGTATTCAAGGCAATAGAGAGAACTTCAAAGAGCATAAGTTCTTCGTGTTCGATATCTATGATATGATTGAACGTAAATATCTGGACCCTTTGTGTCGGCGGATGGTGTGTGAATCCGTGGGCTTGGATCATACGCCCATTCTAGATAGATCAGCACCTGCACCCTCGAGTGTAAAAGCGGCTATTGAGGATGTTGATAGCATTTCATCTATCAACCATAAGATAGCGGAAGGTGTGGTATACAAGTCAAACATTGATGGTTTTTCGTTCAAGGTGATATCCAATAAATTTTTACTCAAGGAAGGAAACTGAGATGCAAAAGACTCGTCTAATAGGTGACATTCACGGTGATCTATCAGCTTATGAAAAGATTATCGAGGGTAGCGACAACAGCATTCAAATCGGCGATTTCGGCATTGGTTTCGCGGGAGACTATTGGCATGAAAAGGTAGCTGATCTCCACACGAACCCCAATAGACGATTCATCAGAGGCAACCACGATGATCCTGGTAGGTGTCGTGAAACCGCTGGGTGGATTCCTGATGGGACAGTGCAAGATGATGTTATGTTCATTGGAGGGGCTTGGTCGATTGATGCTGGCCGTCGTGTTGAAGGGGTGTCGTGGTGGCGTGACGAGGAGAATTCGTGGGAAGACTTCTATAGATTTATCGACATCTACGCACAAGTAAAGCCGCGTGTTTTAATCACACACGACTGCCCAACTGAAATATCAAAGACGATGTTTATTGATTCAGGGCTATCACTTGGGGACACTGCATTTAAGACGAGAACCGGAACAGCCTTGCAAAATATGTTTGAATTACACCAACCAGAGCAGTGGTATTTTGGGCACTGGCATCACACTAAAACCTACCTTGAAAATGATACCAAGTTTATGTGTTTAGGAATCGACGATTTTATCGATGTTAATCTGTAGGTCTAAATAACATCAAGCATTGACTCATACTTTATTTGATGTTATTATAAAGTGAACTAAGAGGATATAATATGGAACCTACTCTATACATCTTGATGCGAACGGATATTCAAGATATGAATCCTGGTAAGGCAATTGCACAGGGGAGTCACGCCACATCAATCTTTGAGCAGTGGATGCGGATGATTCATAAAAGCCCTGGTCACCATGGCGACTTGATCTCCGAATATAATCAGTGGCGTGAGGACCGGTCATTCGGTCGAGTTATCACCCTTGAAGCAACTCTCGACCAAATCCAACGCGTCTGCCTTGAGAATCCCTTAAGTGGCACGACGATCGATCCAACGTATCCATGGCGGAATCACTATGGGCAAGTGTTTCTCAGCGAAGAGGTTACTTGTGGATGGGCGTTCATTTGCAATTGTGTGGATGGGCCTAGTGAAACTTTAAAGTCTCTGCAACTGCATAGGTGACGCATGAATAAACAACAAATCTTCGATAAGGCATACACTAAAATAATCGAGCAGGGTGGTCCAAGTTATGTCCCCTCACAACGGTTATGCTTCTATAGAGGACCTGATGGCCGTAAGTGTGCTGTTGGGCACTTCATTGATGATGAAGTAGCATCAAATTGGGAGGGGTGGGCTATCTCAGACCTTGACCTTGACCTCTTGGAGATGTCAGAGACTGTCTCTGACAATAAGGCATTATTCGAAGCTCTCCAAGGGGCACATGATAATGCGACAAACCGAACTCACGGTGATAAATCGTTCATGAGGCTATACAAAAAATTGATGCAACCTATTGCCGTTACCTTTAAACTCAACCTCCCAACTCAGAAAGTCTAACAAAATGAGGCATATTATTTTAAGCGCTGCTATTGCTACTCTCGTTGCTATTCCAGCATCTGCAGGTCTACAGTGCTTCCCATCGAAGAAAAGTGAAACAGGTAATTGATTGTAATCTGGGGTACTCCGTTATGCAGGTTCTGCGAGAAGGCTAAAACTCTCGCAGAACAATACAACTTGACGTATGAGTATGTTGATGCGACCACGTCGAAAGACTTATTTCTAAAGACGTTTCCCAACGCCACGACTGTTCCTCAAATCACGTGGGGAGGACGATATGTGGGGGGATACTGTGAGTTCGCCATTGAGGTGGAGAATACCATTGGTGGATATGGTAAAGGAGCGTTTTGATGAATAACATTGCACGTGGGGGCACTGAGCTAATGGAGGAGCGGATCAACTCCATTGATCCAACCCTGTTATCCAACTTTCAGATTATTCACTCGCGTGTGCGTGATATTGATGAAAATAAGAAGACAGTCCTAGTTCTTCACGACCTTGCTCAAGATCCTGAAGTCCAACACCTGAAAGATGGTGGATGGGCAAAGTTTGATAAGCTAATATTCGTGTCAAATTGGCAGCAAGAGATGTACAATTTATATCTTGGTGTTCCATACTCTGCTGGATTCGTTTTACCTAATGCCATTGAACCAATTCCATCCCACGATAAACCAGATGGGGTAATACGGTTAATGTATTTTTCGACTCCTCATAGGGGACTCGACATCTTATATGCAGCCTTTAATCAACTAGCAAGCGAATTCAGTAATGTTGAGTTGAGTGTTTTCTCATCATTCGATTTATATGGGTGGCCCGAAAACGATAAGCCATTTCTCAAGCTGTTCGATAAACTACAAGCACATCCCAAGATCGAGTACCACAAATCCGTGTCGAATGATGTTATCCGGGCCGAAATCCAACGATCGCATATATTCGCATACCCATCTACGTGGCAGGAAACATCTTGTCTATGCTTGATCGAAGCAATGTCAGGTGGCTTGATTTCTGTACACTCATCACTTGCAGCATTACCTGAAACATCAATGGGATTGACTGCGATGTATGGGTACGTCGAAGATAAGAACATGCACGCTGAGATTTTGTATGGTATGTTGTATCAGATGGTGCAAACGTTTAACGACTCTGATGCACGAAAGTCGCTGCAGAGTCGGTTGAAGTACACCAAAGCAATTGTTGATAGTAAATACTCGTGGGAATCACGAGCACAGCAATGGACTGCTATACTCAAATCCCTATTGTAATATGGCTATTACTGTAGTAATATATTATTTAGAGGTATAGGAGATATTTAATGGTCCGCAAAATGACGAGTAAAAAGGTAGCAAACTCTCGCAAGGCAAGAGTAGGCAAGATGGCTCAGATTATCGAAGAGAAGCACGTGGGGTACGAGACTGAAGACTGGGGGAGTGTAACCAACTTCGAATCTGCCTTCCGTGATACCCTTCGTCACTACGGATATTTCTATGACACAAAAGAATTCTTCAAATGGGGGACGGATTGGGTCAAGAAGAACATGACCCCCTCTAAGTTGAAGCACTTCAAGGCGGCTGATCAATGGCGCTTGTCAGTTACTGCAGCTAGCATGGCTCGCATGGAGATGAAGGGCGCTGATCTCGGAGATCGACGCAAGTGGATGATTGCGAAGATCGAGGAGGTTGTTGCTTATGGTAAATCCAAGGCAAAGCCATCGATTGGTAAAGCACGAGTTGCCACGAACCGCAAATCACCATCAGAACTAGTTAAAGAGAAGACTAATGATCTGATCGCTGATATTGAAGATGTTGTGGATAACTGGGAGAGTTCTAGCGAATACTCCCTATTTGCGGAGTTACAGAAGGTAGAGGCTGCGTATATTAGCGCTAAGGCTATTTCCGATTATTACACTCCCTTATTGGTAGAATTGGTAGAGTTGACGAAGAAAAAGACCCCGGATCTCGTTGAGGCTTACCATGATATGCCAGTTCGTAAGCGGACCAAATATCTAAAGTTTATTGAAGGACTCGTTAACGACGCCCAGAAGTATATGGATATCAAAAAGGCCACACGAAAGCCACGTGCTAAAAAGATGGCGTCTGTATCATCACAAGTGTCTATGGTCAAGTACCTGAAAGAAAGTAAAGAGTTCAAGATTGCTAGCATTGATCCTTCTAAGATTATTGGAGCAATGGAGGTGTGGCTTTTCAACACAAAATATCGCACGCTAAGTCGTTTAGTATCGTCAAGCAAAACAGGTTTGACTGTTCGTCGCACCACAATCCGAGATGTTGATATGGAAGCTTCATCGAAGAAGCGAATCAGTAATCCCGAGGAATTCTTGGGGACAATTGCTAAGGCCACGAAGGCTCGAGTTAACAGAGAATATAAAACGTTGAAGACAAAAGCCAGCAGCACGACTAGCCAAGTCAACGCAGACACTATTATTCTGAAAGCGTTCTAATGATACCTGACATCGACCCTAGAGATTGGTTCTCGTGGGAAGGGGTGGCTCGGATTCAGGAAGCTGCTGGAGCACAAGCAACTGACGAGGGAGCAACGGGGGTTGGTCACTATTTTCGCCAGAAAGAGATATTTGACGAGCTATTAGATAAACGTGAATCGTATAAGGAACGTAGTGCACGTTGGTTAAGTGATCAAAGGGCGAAGCATACTGTACCACCCAATCGGTTACGTGATGCGCTGCAAGCGATTGCTGATGGACACAATGATCCACGATCACTTGCACGCGAGGTTTTGGATTTACTTGACTAACGTGTTGGTATGTTGTATTATATTATATAATATATACAAATGAGGATAAAATATGGTTAAGATAATTTATGAAGCGTTCGATTGTAGTTGGGGGATGTGTGTTGATTCTCGTTGACTTAAACCAAGTGATGATTGCCAATATGATGATGTCATTGGGGTCTCACAAAAACGCACCGATCGATGAAGATATGATTCGTCATATGGTATTGAATTCACTTAGAGCATATCGAACCAAATTCAAAGACGAGTTTGGGGAGTTGGTCATCTGTGCTGATGATAAGAACTATTGGCGTCGTGATATATTCCCATATTACAAAGCAAGTCGGAAAAAGAACCGTGAAGAATCAGAACTCGATTGGTCAGCAGTCTTTCAAGCACTAGATTCTATTAAAGCTGATCTCAAAGAGATTTTTCCATACAAAGTTATTCAGATTCCGACAGCGGAAGCTGATGATATTATCGGAACACTTGTCCACGAATTTGGACAAGTGTTGAATGGCAAGGAGAAGATTCTGATCCTCTCTGGTGATAAAGACTATATTCAGCTGCATAAGTATGGGAATGTTAAACAATACGACCCAACGCGAAAGCGGTTCATTGAACATGCAGATCCAGAGCACTATTTGCATGAACATATAATTAAGGGGGATTCGGGAGATGGTATCCCGAATATTCGCTCTGCGGATAACGTGTTTGTTCTACGGATTCGTCAAAAACCAATTACTCAGAAACTACTGGGGCAATGGTGTACCCTAAATACGATGGAGGACGATATCAAACGAAATTGGGATCGCAACTCTGCTCTAATTGATCTCACTCGTGTTCCCGAAGATATTCAGGGTGAGATTATGAGTGCTTATGCTGAAGAGGTAGAGGGTGATCGAAGTAAGTTGATGAAGTATTTCATGACCCACAAACTCAAACACTTAATGTCTAGTATTGGAGACTTTTAATGACAACAACCTCTATGGCAGAAATCGTCAACACTGCCTGTAAGATGACAAACAAATCTGAAAAGATTGAGTGGCTGAAAGCTAACAACTCTAAGCCACTTCGTAACGTCCTCAAGATTATGTATGACGATACGTTGGAATTGAATATCCCTAATACAGCGCCACCGTATCATCCATCTGAGTCCCCTGACTCACACGGAATGTTATATCGGGAGACACGTAAACTACAGTACTTCGTAAAGGGGTATGCGGGGGATGGCTTGACGCCCCTACGACGAGAATCAGTATTTATTCAGATGCTAGAGAGTGTCGATAGGGATGATGCTGTATTACTAATTCAGATGATCAATCAGAAGCCTCTGCCTGGTCTTACAGCAGCAACGATTAACGCCGCGTTTGGTGAAATCGTTCCAGCAAAAAAGTATGGAAAAAATGCCAAAAAGATTTGACGACGACTATTGGGATGGTGATGGTAACTACGAAGAGTTCCACAGCAAAGATGATAAGCGGTATGATGATAAGCGAGCTTCTATTCAGATTGCTCGCAAAACAAAGCGAAAGATGAAGAGTTCGTGGATGGAAGAGGAAGATTAATTGAACCTACACACTAAACTTATTCTGACTGATGCTGATGGCGTGCTCCTTGCATGGGAGCACGCCTTCGATGAGTGGGCGCGAGCTCAAGGGTACAAAAAAGTTAGAGCTGATGAATATGGGATGAATGAAAAGTATAATATTCCTAAAAAGGAATCACAGTATCTAATTACCAAATTCAATCAGAGTGCTTGGGTTGGGTGGATTTCACCATATCGTGACGCAATCAAGTATGTCCGTAAGTTGCATGAGGAGCATGGATTCATCTTCCGAGTGATAACATCATTTGAGCAAGATATGTTTTCCGTTCGCCTCCGAGAAATGAATCTCCATAACACGTTTGGAGCGAATGTATTTGATTCTATCCATTGCATAGGCAATCAAGATAAACGCGATTACCTCAAACCCTATGAAGGTACTGGATGCTTCTTTCTCGAGGATAAGCCATCGAACGCAGATAAGGCAGGGCCTTTAGGTATTCAAGGTGTGTTGTTCAACCACCCGTATAACAAAGACCACGTAAATGATGACCTGATCCGAGTTGATAATTGGAAAGAGTTTCATGACTTAGCTGTGAATTGGGAATCTTCTCCTAGAATGCTTCTATCGTGATCTATACAATATAAATAGATGTGTGAAGAGTGTTATGAAGCGCCTAAGGCGCTTCTATACGTTAGGAGACTTAAAATGCCTATCTATGATTTCGTTAATGAAGAAACCCTTGAAGTTGAAACACACTTTATCAAGATGGTAGAGCTCGACGAGTTCTGCACAAATAACCCACAACTCAAACAAAAACTGTCTGCCCCCGGATATGCTGATTCGGTTCGATTAGGCGTGACTAAAACGCCTGAGAGCTTTAATCAGCTACTCAAAAACATTAAGGGAAGGAACCGAGGTTCGACGATCGAAACAAGATAAGGACTCATTGAATGGCTTCTCAAAGAACAAGAAGAACAAATAAGAGAGACAAACGCCAACAACGATCAGGGGGAATTGCAGCAAACGTCAACGTTGTGCCACCCAAATTTGGATTTACCCACGCAATCAAGCCTATAACCGGCAATCAGGAATATGCTTTCGAGTCGTGGAATCAGGGATTTAATTTGATGCTGCATGGTATTGCAGGAACTGGTAAAACCTACCTCGGATTATATTTCAGCTTATCAGAAGTCATGAAGAGAAACTCCCCACACAAGAAAGTCTATATCATTCGATCAACTGTTCCGACCAGGGATCAAGGATTCATGCCAGGAACACAGAAGCAAAAAGAAGCTGTGTATGAAGAGGCTTATGTGGAGGTTGCTAACGAATTGATGGGGAGAGGTGATGCATATCAAATTCTCAAACAACGCGGTCTAATCGAATTTAGATCAACATCATTTCTTAGAGGTCTTACGCTAAGCAACTGCATCATCGTTGTAGATGAGGTACAGAATATGTCTGACGGGGAGCTTCACACAATTATGACTCGAGTTGGAACTGACTGCAAGATTATATTCTGTGGTGACGTTAAGCAAGATGATCTCACAAACGAGCGTAAAAAGGAAGTGTCTGGTTTACGTAAATTTATGAGAGTTATCGATACAATGGAGGAGTTCGACTTCATTGAGTTTTTCGCAGAAGATATTGTCCGTAGCGATCTAGTTCGTAGTTATATCATAGCAAGGGATAGGCTTGGGCTATGAGTGGTATGTGGTACGTTGGAGAGGTTGTGGTGGACTTGGATGGTAACAATGCTATCCAAGTCAAATCAGAGCATCTCAAAAGAATGGGGTGGAATGAGCAGGAGCTGCTGAATTGGATGCAAGAGGAAGAGGATGAAGAGTTGGACGAGGTGAAGTGATGCCAGCAGCAGCGAGAGGATTCGGTTCAGATTCAGTGTCTACAGGTCACGGATGCGATGGAACAACCACAACAGATGAGGCGTCCTCAAAGGTGTTCTCTGATGGGATAGGTATCGTCCGATTGGGCGACGATGATGCTGTTCACACGTATCCTTCTGGAGGAGGCTGTGTTCCCCACACAGTGAGCTTATCATCAGCTTCAACTAAAGTATTCATAGAAGGGTTAGGTGCAGGTCGCGAAGGTGATTCGTATGGAAGTGAGGTTATCACATCTGGATCCCAAAAAGTGTTTATCGGAGGATGATGTGAGATTTAAAGAATTTAGAGAAACATGCGCGCGAAAATGTGTTCTAGCAGAGTGCTCTGATCAAACCCAACTATATCTCATGGATTGGTGCATGCAGCATGGATTTGATTTAACTAAGTCGTATTCAGGAGACGAGATTAATCCACTTGATTTTGGGTTCCACACTACAGTAATGTTTAGCACCTCAAGCCACTGCTTACCTAATATTAATATGGAGATCGGTGAGTTCGATTTACAACCCGTGAAGTTTAGTGTCTTGGGGGAGAATACCCCTGTATTGGAGGTATTTTCCCCTAAACTGCTGCAGTTGCGCGATGTATACGAGAATCAGCACGACATGAAATCGTCATACCCCGACTACAAACCTCATATTTCACTATCGTATAACTGGAGTGGTAGCGTGGAAGACTTTACTCGCATGCCTTTTCCTGGTGGCTTAGGGGAGAGGCTCACTGTTGATAGACTTGTAATGAGTGATATCAAAGAACAATGATATTTACCCATATACCGATGGAAGCTATGCCTGAGCTCGTTGACGAGACCTTAGCATCGGGACGAACATATCAGACCCCAGATGGAAACAGATATCCATCGATTACGACTGTTCTAAAGATTCTGTCAGATGAAGGAATCAAAGCTTGGCGTGATAGGGTAGGCAAAGAGGAATCGTCTAAAGTCTTACACCAAGCATCAGTTCGTGGAACAAAAGTTCACGAACTGGCTGAGCGATACATAAACAACGACCCTAAATGGGATCGTGGTGCAATGCCAATCAACTTGTTTACCTTCAACGGCCTAAGATCGATACTCGACTCAAGAGTTAATAATATAATGGCTCAGGAAGTCCCTCTATACAGTGATAAGTTAAAGATTGCTGGACGCGTCGACCTCATTGCTGAGTTTGATGGTGAACTCACAATCATCGACTTCAAAACTGCACGTAAAGCTAAAAAGGAAGATTGGGTGATCGGGTATAGGCTTCAAGCCTCGTTTTATGCTGCTGCTTTCTATGAAAGAACTGGGATACCCATACGAAAGTATGCTGTCTTGATCAGCCCCGATGGTGCTGAACCGCAAGTATTTGCTGGAAATACGTATGAGAATATCAAGCAATTGTGTGACGTTCGTAGAGAGTATTACAACCAATACGGTATTTGATAGTTGACTTGGACCATGGTCTATAGTAACATTAAATATGGATAATACACCAATAATAAGTTTTTCAAGAGAGTATAGATTCCTCTCCAACTTCTGGCCATGTCAGGTAATAGGCCCGAGTGATCTAATATATCCCTCTGTTGAGCACGCTTATGTTGCAGCTAAATCCCTTGACGCGTCTATTCATACCCACGTCAGCAACCTATTGACTGCTGGTAAAGCTAAGCGCTTTGGTCGTGATTTGGAGTTGCGATCAGGGTGGAATGACATTAAACTTCCCCTGATGAGACATTATGTAAGTCAAAAGTTTGCGGATCCAACACTGTTTAATATGTTGAGGTCTACTGGTAAGGTGGAACTGATCGAGGGGAATACGTGGGGTGACACTTATTGGGGCCAATGTCCAATAGGTGCAGGGCGTAATCACTTAGGTAAAATATTAATGGCGATACGAGATGATATCTCAATGAAAGGTACTGTGTAATGGGGACATATAGCAATCTATCCAAATTTCTTGCTAGGATTATCTTAACGTTTATCATCATTGGTTTGGGGGCAGTTGGGATGTGGCTATTTACTATCCCTCTCATTAATGCGGTCGTGTGGGTTCTTGTCTGGACAGTTGCGGGGATTCTTGTACACCTAGTGTGTGTTGATGAAGGATTGAAACATACGAAGCCATGATAAATAGATAAGCCTTCTGAGTCTTATCATAATAATAATAAGGATTCGATATGCTAAAATATGTTACACTGGCCCTGATTATGGGGTCAGTCTTTATGGGATGGACTTGGGCTGCGTTGGCAGTTGCTAGTATTGCAGTTGTAACAGCGTCCGTCTTTTATCTATTATGCTTTAATCTTATCGCTGGGTTGAAAGAGTCTTCGTTGACTGACGACTTTAGTGTGGCTGAGCTTGGAAGTCTTAGAGTGGTTCAGCTTGCCACCCTTGCGTTTATGTGGATGACAGGATTCCATATTGCTGCAGTATTTATTTTGCCGTGGGTTGCTATCATGACCTTAACTGATGTGATGTCTCTCAGTGTACGTTGGGGCTGGGTTGAGATAGAACCATCAGACTCAGACGAATAATCTCGTTGACTCTTCTCGATTAATTGGTATATTTAATATATAGGCAGTTATATAGAAAAGTGAAGAGCAATGAAAATTTTCAGCATTATTGGAATGATCGGATCAACCGTGTCCTTGGTAGCAATGGGAATGACTTACGCTAAAGAAGTTTCAGCAGACGAGAAGGCTCTTCTGAAACATGAGTTTGAGGTAGCACGCAATTGTGTTGCCACTAACATTTATCACGAAGCACGATCAGAATCAATTCTCGCCCAGAAGGCAGTAGCTTTTGTCACATTGAATAGGGTTCAACACACCGCGTATCCTGATGACCCTTGTGCGGTTGCTTACGATGCGGTCTTGGATAGTGCTGGAAACCCTGTTCGATACAAATGCCAGTTCTCTTGGTATTGTGATGGGAAATCAGATAAGACAACAGATCAACGTTCATGGAAAAAGGCAGTCGATCTCGCCAGTGATGTTCTCCGTGGATATGGTAAGGTTGAAGATCCAACGGATGGTGCTGTGATGTACCATGCAACTTATGCAGATCCATATTGGGCTCCCCATTATGATAAAACAGTTCAGATTGACACCCATATCTTTTATAAGTGAGCTTAATGATATCACCGTGTGTATCCTTGTGTCGTTTAGACCCAGAAACAAAAATTTGTGAGGGGTGTAAACGCACCCAAGTGGAGATCTTCATGTGGTCAAAGTATAGCGAGGATGAGCGCGTGGAAGTTATGAAGCGAGTAGCATCATCATGAGAGAGGTTCCCATGGAACGAATCACAAATGAGGATCTTAAAAGAATGAGCCACGGCCAGTTGATTGAGTTGTGGGAAAGTCTTAACGACAAGATTGAAGCAATTGATGCTCAAGAATACTCCCAGGTTGCTGAGCAAGCTAATAATCAACTATGGTCGTTGCTAAAGACGTAGGATAGAGAGTGTTGTATATAATATCCTCCATAACCCATGCCTGTAAGCTGTGGTATGCACCCTGAGATATTTGCTAGTGATCATCGCGGTATTTTGGAAGTGGCGTGCGGAAGGGAGGGTTGCTCCTCACGGAAGCCACGAGGATATTATCTACAGCGCTGTTGTCTTTCAGGGTGTGTGGATGTATAAATAAAACATGGTTGTTTGATACAACTTGAACGACTTCTGGACACGGCTTCGATGCCGTCACCTCCACCATAAGTGCATTAGTGTCTTCGATTGTAATGATCGGCGCAATGTTAGGGCTTAATAATGACTCTGGGTTTGCTGCAGCCACCCTTTGATCAGACTAATGCACTTATGATGGGGGTGAAAGGGTTCGACAGAGGTAACTAGAGAAGAGTAGACCGTCCCGATCTAAGCTGGGTTAACGCGAAGAAACGCAATAACTGCAAATGTTAACGCACAACCAGAAATGGTACTAGCAGCTTAATCGCTGCTTGGGCTTACAGACTGCCTAGAAACAGAAAATCTGCTCAGAAAGGGCGCTTCGGTGCCCTTTCTTTTTTAGCAACATCAGATACGTACTTTACATCTTGCTAAATGCCGAGTATTAGTGTATAAGTATGTTACAATACAACAATTGGGAGATTGATTAGTGGCTGTGAATATTGCAACGTATTATATCGAAGGTCTGCAGGGACCACGTGCAGAAGTTATTCTTAGAAACGATGAATACCTCATTGAGTATTATGATGCTGCAGGCGATCTTTTTCAAACTGAAAGCTTTCCTGGTAAGTCTGTCCACTTCGTTGAAAGCGCAGCAGAAAATTGGACTCTTGGTATCAAGGTGCTGAATGGGTGATTTGATCAACCCTGGAATCACAGGAGATACATTCGATGTTGAGGTCAACTTGGATGCGGGGATCGTTAAGGTCGCTGGGCTACCTCTGTTCGAGGCTGATCGAAAACTGGCACACATCTTCTTGGAGGCCTACAAAATGGGCCGAAACCACAAAAAGATGGAAATACGAAAGGTATTGAATCTACAATGAAGGAATTAAACTCTGAGAAGATCATGCTTGATATTCAGAGATATGTAGAAACTGGAGTTCCATATATCGATGCAGTCGTTGAATATGCTGCAGTCGAAGGGTTAGAGATTGAGCTGGTTGGAGAAATCATTAGACGATCTCCCATTCTCAGATCCAAGATCCATGGAGAAGCTGAAAAGCTCCGTATGGTGGAGCCAACAAAGAAACTGCCAATCTGATGACATACAACACATCTGAGGCGTATGAGCTTTATATGTTCTACCTAGCCATCAAGAGACATTTTACCTCCACATACGACTATTTCAAATATAATGGTAAAGTGAAGGCTAATCAGAAAAGCTTCGAGAACCGTAAAGATAAATTCTTCTTTTATAAGCTATCCAAGAAACGGGAAGCTAGAGATATTATTCTCTCCAACATGGTTGCTGATTCCAATATGTGGATCGGCAACCTGTTAGACTCAAAGTGTGAGGAGATTTACCTCGATTGGGTGAAAAGGCAGCAATCTCTAACATACATATTCAAGTCTGATATTCAAGAGCTAGAAGAAGAGTTCAACTCGAATTTTACGGTTGAAGACGGACAACACCCAAGAATATTACGGCTGTACACGATGAATAGAATAAGCATTGAGACTCTGATTATACTTACAGATCTCACCAAATGCTTCCCATATTGGGAGAAGGAAATTAACGACACTATCGTGTTTCCTAACATCAGCCACACTGTTAAAAAGTATAAGCCCTTTCTCAAGTATGATAAGCATAAAATGAAAACTATATTAATTAATTCTTTTCATGCTTGTGATCGCGAAAGTGTATAAATAATCAGTCAAGAGTTGAAGCTAGTACTTGACTAATAAACCGTTATATACTATAATACATAACTTACACCGCGATACTTCGCATATACCGCATATCTAGGAGATATACATGACTAACTCGTTTTCCTCCCTTAAAAAGGGTCGCACATCTTCCTTCAATGATTTGAATGAACAACTCCAAAAGATGGGTCAAGGCCCACGAAAAGAAGATGACCAATACTGGAAACTCACCGTCGATAAGGCAGGTAACGGTTTCGCTATTATTCGATTCCTCCCTGCACCAGAAGGTGAAGATATTCCATTCGTGCAAATGTTTGACCACGGATTCCAAGGTCCTGGTGGTTGGTACATTGAAAACTCCCTCACAACTCCAGCTATCGGCAAAGACGACCCAGTTTCTGAGTTTAACTCGCAACTGTGGAACAATGGTACAGATGCTGGTAAGGAGCAAGCTCGCGATCAGAAACGTCGGTTGAGCTATCACACAAATATCTATGTGGTAAAGGATCCTGCTAACCCTGAGAATGAAGGTAAAGTGTTTCTCTACAAGTTTGGTAAGAAAATCTTTGACAAACTTAACAATGCAATGAACCCTGAGTTTGAAGATGAACGGGAAATCAATCCATTCGACCTTTGGGAAGGTGCTAACTTCAAACTGAAGGCACGTAAAGGTGATGGTGGATATCGCACTTACGAGCCTTCGTCATTTGATGGCCCTGCTCCAATGTCTGATCCCTCAGGCAACGAGATGGCTGATGATGATATGGAGGTGTTGTGGAAGTCTCAGCAC
>Ga0196887_1000688_pt1 | contig 15631 bp, 22 predicted proteins | sample VirMetDEL_Mar_31_FD_169094 | JGI IMG/M metagenome (GOLD analysis project Ga0196887, IMG submission 169094) | Aqueous microbial communities from the Delaware River and Bay under freshwater to marine salinity gradient to study organic matter... | ecosystem: Environmental > Aquatic > Marine >... | reverse complement strand
GTACGATACAATATACACCAATCTGTGTGAAGATGGAAAAGATCGTCGATCAATATACCGTAGAGGATCAGGGTTGCATGCTCACCACATAATTCCAAAACATAATGGTGGAACTAATGATCAGGACAATATCACGTATCTGACTGTTCGTGAACATGTTATCGCTCATTATATACTATGGAAACTGTATAGACAACCAAATGATCTGAGAGCAATGCATATGTTGGGCGCAAACTTGACAACACACCAACGTCGTATTGTAGGTGAATACTGTCGAGACCATTCATTAGGATTTCATGGAGCATCTCCTGAACAACGCGATTTGTGGAGATCGCGGGGACAAAATACCCAATCAACGCAGAGAGGGTCGTACATCTGGTGGTCATCCCCTGAAGGCCGATCAGAAAGATCGAGATTGGGTGGTAAGAGCACGTGGTCAAAGAGATCTAGTCCAAAATTCATAGCCCAGATGAGCTCATTCAAAGATACAGATCATGCTCGGAAAAGTGGAATCACTGCTGGCAAGAAACCTGTCACTGATGGGGCTTCAACTAGAAAATTCCACACCAACGAAGAGGTTGAATCATTCCTGGTAGAAAATACTGGGTGGAGACGAGGTGTTCACTGGTCAAGCAACAGAGGAGTTCAAACAGGACCGTCGAAGAAGCGAATTCCAGTTACGGATGGTGCGACTAAATTCTCTTACGTTGGGGAGGCTGCAATTGCGTATGGGGTTAGTGATGGAACCATACGCAATTGGTGTAAGTCAGACAAGAAGATCAACTGGAGACTGCTCTAGTTCTAACGCTGATCATAGTCTCCGGATGAACACAACCTGCCAATGCGATACTGAGAGACTTCCGTGATAATCCACCCTTAGTAATCCTATTGAAGAAGTCGAGATCGAAAGGAACCTTATCTTCGTTAGTGTGATAATACTCAAAACGACTATCTCCCATATCTAGGAAATCGTGTCCGATATGGCCATCGAATGAAACACCGAGTGCATCAGATAGTAGTTGAGGAATAGATCCTTTGTCTAACTCTTTCTCTTGTCCATCAAGCACAAGGATTGATTTACGAACAGCATTGTATATTGCCTTATCTTGACAAAATTTCTCAGTCTGATCAGCCAACCAATCCTGATCCGTCTTAGAATCATACTCTAGACTGTTAATGATGTTTGTTAGGGTCTTGTGTTGTTCATCATTTATATCCTTTCGATCGTCAGTTGTAATACGTAGGGCTTCCTTTGTAGGAAGCCCATTATATTTTTCAACATACAAGTGTATATCGCTGAACAACATGCGATAATTCAGGTCATCGAAATACTCAGGTTTGACAAATGGGATGACACGTCGTGTGTAATCTTCGTTACCGATTAGCCCCGAAAGGATTGCATTCTCTATCAAGTCACTCTCCTAATTGATGATCACTCTTCGTTAAGATCATCATCATCATCCATCTGCGACGCGGCAGAATCGTCATCATCCCGCATAACCGATCCAGATCCAACAGTATATCTCTTGCTGATATATTCAGCAAAGTCGGTTTCTTCGAACATCTTCAACCAGAACGCGCTACTACTCTCGACTTCTTTAGCACGCCATAGCTTATCAGACATCAGCTCACCAGTTGCTGGATTAATTGGCTCGTACCAGCCAGATTTAGGTTTGCGAATGTATCCACCCTCAACTCCAACATCCAAAAGGCCCGACCATTTAGATATGCCACCATCGTATGTCACAGTGATCGGAATACTAGACTTTTCCCGCACGTGACGAGATTTTTCAATATTGATCACGAAGTGATATCCTGTGACATCCTTGCCTGTCTTTTCTTGTTGACGGCCAATGATCCAAATGGCGTCTGAAGAATAATAGCTACCTGTGTTATGGGTCACAGCTCCGTTTTCAAGCACATAGTTTTGCTGATCGTAATCTTTAGCTGCAACGCTAATATCGTAAACCGGCAACCTACCCACTCGCGTGATATTAGTCACTTTTAGCGTACTCATATTGTTCGTTAAACATTGCACTCCAACTACAAGATCCTTCGCAGGAACCCAGTTGTCGCCGACTAGAAACAAATGATCTTCAGAGCACACAACTTTGAATCCGTCATCGAACTCCACTTCAATACACTCAGGAGTTCCTTCGACGAGCGTTTCAGGATTCCATACTCGCTCGACGGTGTCTACTCCATCTCTCGTCAACACGACATCACCGACCTTCAGTTCTTGGACTGCAACAAGGCCGTCAGGTGTTTGGATCATAGTACCTTCTACGACGCAACCGCCCCCAACGACATCTTTGCTATATAACTCAAGAGTTTTATAGGTGTGATTAACAACAACCATTGGAATATCCTTGAGATTCAAATGGGGTGTAATCATACGAAACAATCCCTTGAGTTGCTTAGCTCGCGTCATGTCCGACACAGACTTCCCATCCAAAGCATCATCAACCTCTTTCTTGGAGGCTAGGTTGCCAATAGAGTCGATGAGGATCAGGACGTTATCCTTCTTGGTAAACGATTCAAGTTGCTTCATAACGTCAAACTTCAATTCCTCAATGTTAGTCAAGGGAGAGTGAAGAACTCTAGTCATATCCACATCAAAACTATCAAAGTAAGATAGTGGTGAACCGAATTCAGAGTCATAGAATAGCACAACCCCATCGGAATACTTCTTCTGGAATGCGGCAGCCATCATCAACGCGAAGGCTGTTTTAAAGTGTTTCGAAGGTCCCGCAAGAGTCAACAAGCCTGGAATCAACCCACCGTCAACCCGACCTGATAAAGCTACATTGATCATTGGAACAGGAGTAGGTGCCATCTCCTTCTTACCAAACACCTTCGACTCAAGGATGGGAGCTGATAACTTAATGGTGCTCGTCGCGAGCATTCTATCTAATAGTGACATGTTAGGCCTTTCTCAAATGTTTATGTAATGCGTGTTTGAACACCTGGATCATATATCGTCACCATCCACAATCTCAGATATTACGCTTTCAAATTCATCGATTCGCTCGACCCTATTTGGCCACAAGATATAATCCGATTCGGGGTTCTTCCGTAGGTTGTTCAACAAAGGCAAAATTGTATTGTACAGCTTCGTCAACCTTCTGTCAAGCTCTTCTGTACGTAATTTATCTTCTCTAACTTGGGTCGGCTCAGGCAACTCTTCTTCAGATACTACGCTGAAACCGAAGTCTTCTACTATTGTTTCGAAATCCATATTTTGTCCTTAATTGATTAATGCCTTGCAACTACTCGAAGAATGCTTCCAAGGTAGCTGTCTTCTCTAGGTTCCAATCTACAGCATCAGCGATAATTGCCAAAGGTTTTTTAAAGGTTTTTTCAAACTGTGTCTTATAGTCGACGCTACTTTCTAACTGCATCTCTTTAGGAAGAAACTGGGGAAATGCAATCACGTTCGACATAGCTGTATTCGGCACCTCGAGATAGCAGAATTTGATCTTTGTACCGTTCTTAATCACATCCATCGAATCTTCCAATCCATGCTTTTGTAACATACTGTTAAACACCAAGGATCCACGGACATGAATTGGGCATCCAGATTTATACATCGTCACTGAATCTTCCCACTTAGCAATATCCGATACACCTCTGGGGAATGATACGTCCTGAACAGGTAGCTTGATAAACTCATCATAAAAGTCGGCAACAAACTTCTGTAGATCATCTTCTGTCCCACGAAGGATTATTTCATATGCTTTCATAAACTTATCACGAACAATTCGAGGAGTCGATGATTTAACTGCCTCAAGACCTTTGATCTTAACCTTCGGTTGAGCATACTGTACACCTTCATTATTATGCACATTGACGATGTAATGCTTCTTACCTGTCCAGACTGCCTTATCAGCAATAACCTCCCTAGACATCTCCATGCGATTTTCGTGAGCATTCATATGCGTAAAAAGATCACCATAGGCCTCTGCCAAGAGAGGCTCGAATTTCTGCACACAAGCCTTATCTATGAATTCAACAGGATTCTTAGGATTGACTGCTTTAACCAGATCCTCCATCTCCACATAGATGGAGTCGGTGTCAATAGCCACCACATAATCAACAGACTCTTCATTACCCATAATGCTATTCATAGATCTGTTGATGGACCGCTCAGCCCATCGGATCGACAACTGACCTGACATCGTGATTCCTTCTGCTAACTCAAGCAGAAAATATCGGAAAAACGGATTTCCGAGAGCGCCATACAAGCTATTCATCAAAAGTTGTATTTGAGATCGTTAAACTCAAACCACGATTCGCTGATCGTGCTTACATTTTCATGCAAGATCGGACTATATCATCACCCCATGGGGGTGTCGTGCGCTTCGAATCACTTGATCCTACTCCTTGCGGATAGTCTCTGAACCTTCCCAGAGGGCTTGGCTGCTGATTGGCAAGTATATTTCAACGTAGCTTTCCAGACAATTCACACGATTTTCGATGAGTGTTACCACTCAAAGCCTCAAGATTTAAGGATTTTAATAGACTGTTGCTTGTTGTTTAAGTTTGCTGATTCTCGCTTCAGTTCTACCATCCGTTTGCGAATTTCAACCACTCTTTGGTTCCGGTCGTTATCCGTCATGTAATACTCCCATTTCTAATTCCTTAAGTTCCTGTTCCAACAACTCATATTCAGATTGCGCTTCCAGCATTCCATCTTTAATCAACCGACGCTCGTCGTATAATTTGATAATAATGTCAGGAAGCATCCCTCTCTTACTCTTTGTGTAACAAGACCCATTTGCAGCAACTGAGAAGTTGCGCTCCTTTGCATCTGGATCAGCAGGATGGTCTAGATAATGATCTACACCACTTTCCTGCTGCACACTTCGTAGCAAGGTCTCAGGACTCATGTTATATTGAACAATCAGATTGGGGTATAGAGAGTTCAAGTCAAATGATGCCAGCCACCCAACCATTCCAACACGAGGATCCTTTACGTATCCGCCTCCATAATCCATTCTGTCTTTATTGATATTTGGTGGAACTGCAATATTACGAGCGGCAAGATATCTATACGTGATACTATCCCATATCCCCGTCGTTCCGAACGCATCAGGATAGTTGACACCACCCTTATATGCAATGACAAGAGCAAGCTCCATAAGACCGGTTTGTTGGTCGATCCTATCAACAAGATCAACATCTCTGATATTGTAATCAATTCCGAGCTGATAAGCTTCTTGGTCAGCTCGAGCTTCACCGTGTTTGAGGAGTCGATTGACCTCCCCATCAGTTAGCGTTGATAAATCAAGATCATCTACCTCTGTAGCTGTATAGTCAAGCAAAGGCAACGTATCCTCTCTAAAGGAGCAGCTCAAGCTGCTGTCTTTAGATCTTGTTAACTTCTCTGCTCTCAACTTATCTCTAATCCTAGCCCATTGTTGGAACTTAGGAAGCTCTTGTATTGGTCGTTCCGAGTCATATTGAACGTGTTCAGATGAAGACAAGAGCTTGAATAGATTGTGGTTGTCTTCGTATGACAGCTTACTCTCCCCAAGAACTACGTGAGATATATGGTCGAGGGAATAAGACTCCTGATTTCCGTAGGAGAAACCAAACTTCTGGAATAAGTCCATATAATCCATCTGCATAACACCATAGATCTCGTAAGCGTCAAGACGTTTTTTCATAATCGTGATCTGACGATATTGATAGATCCCCCACGGGGATATGGCCTTAGTGGTCTTCTCTCCACATATCTTTGTTGTACGATTGATCAAGTATGGAATATCAAACAAGCGTACATTCCAGCCAGTGATAATATCAGGATAGTTATTCTCCCAAAATATCATAAACTTCTGCAGCAACTCACCTTCAGATCTACACTTTACGTACCTAATCATCGCTCCGTTGAGCTCCAACTCACACTTGGTGTAGTCGTAATCCCCCATTCCCCACACATTAAATATGTTGTTAACGCTATCACGATATGCTATCGATATCACAGGATAATTGGCTTCTTCTGGTCTAGGAAAACCTTCATCAGACGCTACTTCAATATCTATGTTCCCAATCCGGATCTTTCGATAGTCGTAATCGATAATATCCGGATATTTTTCAAGGATAAACTGCGAGGCGAAGTTGGTGTTTCCATGGATAGTGAAATTTTCCACGCCTTCATATCGCTGAGAAAACTCGAACGCATCTTTCATCGAGTTGAACTGTCTCGGCTCAACTACAGATCCATCAAGGGCCTTCCATCCAGAATCAGAGTTCTTTGATGGGAGGAACATAGTGGGCTTAAATTTAACCCGCTCATGAATTCTGTTGCCCTTGCTATCATAGCCTCGGAACAGAATATTATTACCGTACTTATGTACGGAGGTATAGAAGGAAGACATATATATTGACAATCCCGATTATGTTAAAGAACTTTGATATTACATGACTAATTAAGCAATATCAACCATTAAGAGCTCTTCTTGGCTCTTCATTGCTACTTACCAGTTGAACCGAAGCCACCTTTACGATTGGTCTTATCACGGGGCTGTTCAGTAACAACCTCGAACTCAACAGGGTTGTTTTCAACGATTTCTGCTTGAGCCAATCTTGCCCCATCAACAATCTCGTATACCTTGTTGCTAACGTTGAAAGCGGTTATATATGATTGGTGGACGTAATCCCCGTCCACAACTCCTTCACAATTTGCTAGAATGATCCCTTCCTTAATGGACAATCCTGATCGAGGATGGACGCGAAGTGATTGAGTTTCATCAAGATCGAATATGAGACCAGTCGGAACTAAGGCTCTATATCCCGCCTTGAGAGAGAACGCAACCTTCCCCTCTTTATTAGGGGTGGCAGTTAACTTGAACATATTATTGTTTGAAGTGTATACTGTTATAATGTCCTTGATTCGAATTGATGCTTTTAGGTCAAAGCATGCAGCCCAATCAGAGCCATATACAGGAAGATGTGCTTCCTCGAACATTTTGTAAATCTTCAATTTATTCATACGACAATATCTCCATTCTGCGTTAAGTTCTCTTCCCTATAGTATATTTGGTAACGAGCTCCCAATCACTCTTCTCACGAAACGAAAGAATCTTGATCTGCGATATTGGTGCAACAGGATCCTCAACGCGCAATTGACTAACTGCTGCGATCAAGCCCCACTCTTCCAGCAAGTTAACTATAGTATTCCTGCGTCCTTTATCGTCATCCGAGAAATCGCTTGTTTTACCATCTAGCATGAACAACTCTTTGAAGTGTACTATGGCGTATCTACCCCGCTTATGAAGAATGTGACAGGACTGGTATAGTTTTCGGTCCTTCTTGGACGAAACCCCCATCCTCGTCAACGTCTCTTTAACCTTTAGAAATGAGTCATCTCCAGGTAGATCAATCTCTACACCAATTCCTCTAAATACATCATCTTCCATTATAACTCCATTCATGACTAGTTCTTCCCACTTTATTAGCAGTGAGTTGGTACTTCAGGCGCACGATGGTATTTATCTTAGAAGTATCCTGCATCCAGGAGGAGAGTTAGCTCGTTGTACCGCCCTCGTCATGTAGCGTCTTTATATACTTGATTTGCTCGTCATCCAGGAGTGAGAGATATTCACCTCCCACAACCTTATTACACTCATAGTGTTTACACACGAGTTCGAGGTTTTCCGCTGAAGTGTTCTTAATCCATTTCGAGTATCTTTTTCTGGGGCGAATGGAATTCAGCAGAAACTCATACTGAGGGCGATGATCGAGATCGGGGTACATATTCATCAAGTTAGCATGAAGAATAGTGTCTGGAAAGTAGGATAGACCAATGTTAACTACCCATGGAACATATGCCTTCTCAGCAAGATCATCGTTCTCAGTGTCCCGCATCATATTGTCTGTAGCAGGACCATTTATAGACTTAATAAAGTCGAATGGTGAATGCCCCTTGACCTTGTCTTGGACACACTCAACAGGAATAAACTCTTCCGATTCACCGACTAGTTCCTTAGGTAAGGTCAAACTGATCCCCCTCTTCCGTTTCCATATCCCCTGAACAATCAACACAGAGATGGGCCACACCCATCTTTCCGCCTTCGTATCGATACTTAATCTCCGTTGAACCATCTCCAATCTTCTTGCCACAGATTAGACACATCTTCTTTGCACGGAATTTATCAAACCAACTCATATGTATTCTCTTCTGTATTGTGTTTCTCGAACGCCTGGTTGCGTGATCCTCGACATCTTTCAAATGAATCAAGCCTCTACGCTAATAGAAGAGCTCTGAGGTAGTAGTCTGGGTACGTTTTTGCATTCACGACCAGCCGACTTCAGCCATCAGAGTAGCAAGTGCTGCGACTCGATTGATGTCCGTATTAGCAACAAATCCTTCTTTAAACTGATATTCAGCTAGAATAAGGATTCCGTTAGCCACACTTTGAGTGGAATCTGTTCGAAGCGGCAGAAGGTCGTACAAGCTACGATATAGCGCCGCAGAGTCGATATCACTGTTGTCTGCCACCCATTTGCGAACGGCGGTGAAGTCTTTATCCCGCATCAGGTCGATGAGACTGTTGAAGTTGGTATTCGAGACATTAGTTAAGATGCCTGCGTCAATAGCACCAGTAGCAGAATAGCGCTGTAGTTCGTTAAGCACTCGACGCCAATCTGGAAAGTAAAATTGCACCAACTCAGCCACAGATTTTTGATCATAAGGCACTCCCTCTTTATCGAGAACTGTACAGACACGCTTAAAGAATTGGCCCGCAATCTTCTGCCTATCCTTTTTAGCTATCTTGAACTCAATCAGACTACATCGTGAATACAGCTCTTTGATAATACGATTCTTGAAGTTGCATGTTAGGATGAAACCACAATTCTTTGAAAACTGCTCCATAAAGTTTCGAAGAGCAGGCTGTGTAGACTGAGCATTAAGATAATCAGCTTCATCAAGAATCACATACTTGCGACCACCTGTAAACGATACTGTTGAAGCAAAGTTCTGGATCTGCGTTCGAAGTGTATCAATATTGCCATTCATTGAGCCGTTGATCATAATGTAATCTGCCCCAATCTCATCCAGCATAGCTTTAGCGATTGTTGTCTTACCGACTCCAGCCTTGCCGGATAGAATCAAATTTGGGATTCGTTTATCATCAACAAACCTTTGAAAGGTGTCCTTGATATCTTTTGGAAGGATTGTATCCTCCACCCGAATTGGGCGATACTTTTGGGCCCATAGAAATTCTTCAAGCATGCTGGCTCCATTATATAATAATACGTCGTGTAGTTACTCATCAACTACACGACTGACTAATATCACATCATGCGTGGTTAGTCACCACTTGTTTCAGTGTATTCGACAGAGTCTTGTGGATCGTCTTCCGACACCACTTGAGTGCTCTGCGCGTGTTCCAGAAAGGTAGAAAGGCGTGTGCGGATTTCACCGATAGCCGCCATTTCCTCTCCCTTTACTGCTCCACGCGCAGAAGCTAGATCGATGATTTGAATAGCTGCTGCAATGTCTTTGAGTGTGATATTTGGGGTATTCTGTTCCATGGGATTCTCCTTAGATTGATTCACTTGCTACCCAGTATTGAATAGCGTCGGATTTAAAGTGCACAATGCCCTCATTTGATAGAGTCACATCATAGTCGTTTGGCATCAGTTTAATGTTACCAACATTGATAATAATTCTGAAACTTTTAGATTCACAGTTGTCTGCAACAACCACACTGAATGTATCAGCAGTCGGAGTCTTATGATCCAAGGCAGTCAGTGTGATAGTATCTCCATCACAGACAAACGCTATCTCTGGAAGCTGAAGTACTCCCGCAGCTCTTGTCGCACTCTCTATACTTTTCCATTCTACCGGAATAGTTGTAATCGGATTAGGAATAACGAGGTCTTTGATAGGTGGAGTGACAATCATATTTTCGGATGTGTACGTGTATTTGAGTTCTGTCCGATCTCCCCTAACAGTAAACCGGTTTTCACCGAACACAATTTCAGGCTCTTTGAACAGAGAAAGAGTGGATAGGAATCTGCTAATGTCATAGATTCCTGCTTGAGTGTCAAACTCCTCATCAACAGATGCAACCGCAATGATAGTCTTCTGCGTGGACACTGTACGAATCACCTTACCAGGTCTCAACACCACGCTTGGGTTCATTGCAGCAAAGTTTTTCAACACTGCAACGGTTTCATTGCTGAGTTTCATTATATATCCTTACTTTTAGTTGCACGACGCTGTTTGCGATTCATGCTAGGCTCATTTTGAGTCACGGGAGGGGTTCGATAAGACTTCTGATTGGATTCACGTGACGAGGTTGGGCTCGCTTGAATTGCCGCAAGAGCAGCTAATCCTCCCCCGAATCCATAAGTTCCAACGTGAACCATTCTCATCCACGGACACATCCAAATACTTAGACCGATCTTTCTTGCATATTGACTGAACATATAGTCCTCGGACAGGTATCTACGGGACGCAGGATCGATGACGCAATCGAAATATGCTGTGATCTCGCGGCTTCCATCGAAGTTTTCTGTTCGCGTGTGATCAGGAAGGTATCTCAACTCTGGATACGCTTGTTCATACTTAGGGAATACGGATCGATGAATCATCATGAAACCTGTACCACCCTCCTGAATCTCAACTGGTTCGTTGATGTTAAACTCTCTTGTTCCCTCGACGGGGTTGAACACGTAATCACCAACGAACTGATCTAAGTGGAAAGGGTTCTTATCAGCAAACCCAGCATCGACCGCCTTCTTGATTTTCTCCCATGATATAGTCTTCTTGGGATAAGGTCCAGTGACAATATCAAACCCGTTATCTTCATCACACATATCCAACAGTTTGAGGACGTCATTGGGATGGAATCCGATATCTGAGTCAATGAACATCAAGTGAGAGCAATCAGACCGCAAAAACTCGTCCACACAGTAGTTGCGTGCTCGAGTGATTAGTGACTCATTAAATAGGAAGTAGTGTTTAAGCTCAATTCCATTGACTGCACACAATCTAGTTAAATCAGCCACTGATTTAGTGTAATACCCTGCACACTGACCCCCATACATCGGGGTTGCAAGGAAGATGCTTTTCTTTCGCAATTCATCTAAGTCAAATTCGTACTGCATTCATACTCCTTAATCGTATTAATGTTGTGGAGGTGGTTAGCTAGAGGTTATTAAAGGTATTTTTTATCGTGGTCTCTGTGGTTTCCATAATCCCCCGAGTATTGGTGGGAGGTCTGTGCCTGGAAACTCAAATACTGTCCGATGCGGGTTCCTGGTTTAATTTTCATCATCCCAATGCCAACGTGCATCACAGCAGCCATCACGCCCCCAACAACTTCATTGCCATCGTATCCGTAGCCTGAGTCGTACAACCCCGATGTGAGAAAAACGCCATTGCGGTTCAGAGTTGATCTAGTGATCACGAATCCTGCTTCCCCTTCAGCGATACTAACCTCATTCTCCATCACAACCTCATAACTACCTAGAGGAAGCCAGAAATATCCATCACTTGCGGTAGTTAACTCAGTGCTACCACGATGCTCTTTGTGATCTTCATCGATCACAAAAAGGTCTTTATGGATCATAAAGACCTTTCCGAGTCGGAGGTCAACTGCATTCGGTTGGGTATCACCCTCTTGGATACCAGTTAAGTTAGACTTGTTAGAAGCAAGTCCAATATTAAGCATTGTCATTCCTGATCCTTCTGTTCTGTTCGAGTTCCAGCCAACACATGATCCATCCACTTTGCACAATCCTTGGCACTTAAAGCATTGCGAGTATCGGTGGGTGGAAGACGGTCATCTTCACCAATACCTCTAACGTAAGAGGCACTGAGCATCATTGCATTCGCCATAATTGCGCAAACGTGAGGGAGGTTGGATCCATTAATACCATCATCTGTGTTGTGCCCACGCTCAAAATCGTCAAGGTGACGTCGAAGACTATCGATTAGTTGCTGCCACGGAAGACCTTTCTCCCAGTTGCGATTAGCGTATTTCTTAGCCCCGTATTCCAATGATGCTGCACCAGCAGCAATTGCCTCAAGAGGAACCTGTCTAAGATATGGTATAGTTAGACTTTCTCGAAGAGCCCCAGTTGATTCAGAAGCTTCCCATTGCTCACTCATACAGCGTTCTCCCTCAATAACAAGTCGATATATGCAACATTGACTTGTGCGATGTTTATATTCAAATCAGTGGAATCATCTTTACCAAAATCAACTTCGACAGCATTCTTGCCGTTAATCAGCCCTGTTGGTGAATTATCAAACATGATGTTATTGAATCCTGCCCACACAGCCGCAGAGCTGTCCCAAGTATCAATAGCCCACAGATAATCTTTAACTAAGATGATCTCATTCGGGCCATCAACCATTCCCAAGAAGTGGATCTTTTTTCCATTGCGCTTGATCTGGTCGATTATACCAATCTGATCAAGCTCTTGCATTAACTTCCAACGGGATAGAAACCGTTGCAGGTTATTGCCACTCTCGACTCCATAAGCGTTTGGAGCAGCTAAAATGGAGACGCCTATGTAATCAACCTCATCAGCATCTGCGGCCCATCTGAATCCATCAATTAAATCATCGAGTTGACCAGCTTGGGATTGGGGAACGAAGAATGTTCCAAATCCAGCATCCCTAAACGTTGGAGCAAGGTCGATAGCTGCATTGACAGTTTTCTGGGAAGATTCATCGGGGTAATCAGACATCACGATATATTGAGCACCAATACGAGTGCCCATTTCAATCAATTTATCTGAGGGATACATTGGACGACCTTGCTTGAACATCTCAAAGGCGCTATTATCTAAAATGTTGCAAGTTGATGTTGGATCATTGGCGTACCAATTAGTGTAATCATCATCCTCCTCTACAAGGTGAGCCAAGGTGAGGTGATGTGATCTCCCTGTCGCGAATTCATCGAGATAGGCAGTCGGCGTAATATGGCACATTTCTGTCATATTTGTCTCCATGATAAAATGAAAATAGGCAGCATGGCATGCTACCTATTTTCTAGTATAAGTCATATAACTTATACAGTCAACAAAAACTTGCTCAGAAAAGGCTGATCTCATCAATAGCCTTTTCGATTTGCTTAGCTGCAGAACTACCAAACTTCTTGATTGCTGCAGCACGAATATCATCGATATCCATTTCAGTGTTTTCCATCTTATCGCCGATGAATTTTAGGACTTTTGCGTAATTGGCTGATTCAGTGATGTGTTCAATAAACCCAGATGTCATTGTATGCGTCTCCCGTTACATTATAACGTATTTATACTTCCATTTGACTGGGAGTCCACTCGATAATCCCATCAGACTCACCATCCTCAGACACGACGATCTCGTAATGCCGTTTATCACCATATATTGGAATCAAGTGTTCTGTTAGGATCTTATCACCAATCATTTCACAGCTCATGTAGTCGACGTCTGAGAACTCAATGAATGATTCCAATCCCCACTTAACAAGAAAGAACTCAAGCTCTCTATCGAGATGATCGACAGAAATCTTAACTTCAACTTTGAACATGTGGCGATGTGATGTCTCAAGAAACTTGATTCGAGGGTCAATGTCACCAGCATTTGGATAAAAGTGGAACCCTTCGAATTCAGTACGAACTTTGATATATGTGCTACGCATTAGCAATAACCTTCGTTGTTACAAACGATGGCGTATTATACGAGTTGAACACCATATAATCTTTATCGGGGTTATAAAGGTTGAATACATCACGCATACAATCCACTCCATACCAAGCTACACTCTTTAGACTAGGATTGACGTGGAAGATTCGATCAGTATCAGCTCCCATCAGCACCTCCTTATGCACGACGAGTTTACCATTCTCGTGAAGATGTTGATCGATGGTGCCTGAATACCAGTACTTCCAACTGGGATTGCGAAACATCAGCACATCACCATTGGTAGGGTGACTCTCCCAGTACCATCCAAACTTCTCAAACATTAGCTTGAGAAAGTCGAGGCCCTCTTCATGTTCGTTGTTATACATAAATTACCTTATCTGTATCGTTGAGAGCAAGATCACTTGCCATTTTATCACATTGACTTGTCCGCGTGATTGATTGAACTTTCCGTTTGAACTGATCAACTTTGGCTTTGAATTTGAACTGGTCAATCATCTGAAGCAGAATAGCCTTCTTACCTTCGAGGGTAGAAGTTACCCAAACTTGTTGTGCAAGATCGGAGAAGTTGTTCATTTGAATTGTCATGTGATATTCCTTTATGCTATAACTTTTTATAGCATAAGTGCCCACAGCAGTCAACTGCTAAACCTATTACATCGTAACCGATTTAGCGAACTGCTGCTGCATCTTAACATCATTGAAGAACTCATCCTTAACGCTAGGGTTAAAAAACTGTCCTCTCAATTCTGTCGTTTGGGTTAGAGAACTACACGCTTGCACCCCTCTGTTTGTCATGCACCCATGTTCAGCCTGAATATACACTGCGAGATCAGGAGATTGTGTAGCTTCTTGAATCTCATCTGCAATCATCTTAGTGAGCTCTTCTTGCAACGTACCACGACGAGCACAGTGTTGAGCAATTCGAGCATATTTACTCAAGCCAATTACACGAACAGATGGTAGAATCCCGATGTAAGCTACTCCCCGAACGGGTTGGTGGTGGTGGCTACACATGGAGGTGATCTCTGCGCGTGTAACGATCATTCCACCGTATCGTGTGGATGGATCATCGTTAGGAAACGCTGTTACCGCAGGTTTAGCAGTATATCTTCCGACCATAATCTCGTTAATGTACATCTTTGCCAGACGACGGGGGGTATCTTGGCTGTTAGGATCATTAGTGGTGTCAATCAGCAAAGATTCTAGTACTGAGCTAAATCCCTCTGTTATTTCATCAATCAACAACTCCTGCTCACCGTCGATGATGTGATGGGAGATATTATCACTCGCCCAATAGCGATCACCAGCATCTTCGATGCGATTACGAATCGTATCAGAGATTTTCTTACTCATTGGCGCTTCCTTTATTATTATGTTATAGGGTTATAGCGGGTACCATCAGGTACACGTGTTTGTATTATCATATAGAAATGATCAATCGTGGTCAACGTTTTCCTCTCTTAGAAAACTAGGCCATCTACCGTTTCTGCTCAAGGTGATCCTATCTTTAACAGCACCTCCGAAGTATTCAACCATGTCACGTCTTGCGTAAAGAACCATATCCCCTGTTGCGAGGTTGACGTGTATATAGAAGTCGTTAATGTTAGATGGTTTTGTAATCCAATCGCGATACACGTAGAAAAAGCCGTCTATGTAATTGGCTTTTACATCAACGGTATACGATCGATTATCATCCACGACAGTTAGATCGATACCTTTGAGTTGGAACTCCTTCGAGGATTCATGGTCAATTACCATGAATCCCATCTCAACGAGCCTCTTTGTTACGAGCAGCTCGCCTTGTCTACCTTTGACAGCAGGATGACCTAACGCCTCCTCTGCCGTCTCTGTCCAATCAGTAGTTGTGCGTACACTCATGCAAGGCCAGCGTACAAGTGAATTTGTAGATTGAGGCAGTATCCATGTTCCATGCAGTACTGTGCCGCATATTTATGATTCTTCTCGTTCTCCTTCATATTG
>Ga0196887_1000687_pt1 | contig 15633 bp, 11 predicted proteins | sample VirMetDEL_Mar_31_FD_169094 | JGI IMG/M metagenome (GOLD analysis project Ga0196887, IMG submission 169094) | Aqueous microbial communities from the Delaware River and Bay under freshwater to marine salinity gradient to study organic matter... | ecosystem: Environmental > Aquatic > Marine >... | reverse complement strand
GACACTCCTGTAGATGGAGCAACTACTACAGCAATCAGTTCTAACTGGGCATTTGATAATGTCAAAACTGCTGTACCTGCTGACGCTGTGTTCACTGATTCCGATACCATACCTGCTATTTTATCCGATGGCGCTGTACCAACTCTCAATGCTGGAATCACCGCAGGTGAAGTCAGAACATTGATTGGCGCTGGAACGAGTTCTTTGGGCGTTCATGACGCTCCTGTAAATGGAGCGACCACGACAGCAATCAGTTCTAACTGGGCATTTGATACTGTCAAAACTGCTGTACCTGCTGAAGCTGTGTTCACTGATACTATACCTGCTATTTTATCCGACGGCGCTATACCAACTCTTAATACTGGAATCACTGCATTAGAAGTCAGAACATTGATTGGCGCTGGAACGAGTTCTTTGAGCGTTCACGACACTCCTGTAAATGGAGCGACCACGACAGCAATCAGTTCTAACTGGGCATTTGATAATGTCAAAACTGCTGTACCTGCTGAAGCTGTGTTTACTGATTCCGATACCGTCACCGGAATCAGAGTATCCTCCGGATCATATCTGACAGGAAACTTCGACTTCGTCCCAGGGAGAGGAATCGACCTTGGATTTGATGCTGTCGAAAAGCGCGTCTATGTTGGTCTCGAGTCCGATTTACGTGGTGAAGTTGATTACATCGGCGGCATAGGCGACACAAACACGTATGTTGACTTTTCGGTTGATGATGAGGTCACGATAGTAGCTGGTTCTATCGATATGATGACATTCAGAGAAACTACTACTGACATTATTTTCACCGGATCTTCAAGTGCTACAAAACACCTGTTCAACGTCACTAATGGTGACTTTCATGCTGATGGTGACATAACTGCATACTCGACTACCACAACTTCTGACGCCAGATTGAAGAAGAATATAACAGTCGTTGAAAATGCTCTCGACAAAGTTTGCGCTTTAAATGGTGTCGAATTTGATTGGATAGAAGAAAGTCGCGGATCATCTGCTGGTGTTGTCGCACAAGAGGTAGAAAGTGTGTTTCCTTCAGCTGTTAAGGAACTCGAATCTATGGATCTTGACGGCGGCGGGGAAACGTACAAAGCGGTAGATTATAACCAACTTTCAGCACTATTCATTGAATCAATTAAAGAGTTACGGGCTGAGAATGCCGAACTTAGAGCTATGATCGAAGAGGGTAAAAAGTAATGAGCGCGAAGGCTAATTTGCTGATAAATCAAGGAACTGATTTTTCAACTTCTATGACTATGACGGGGGATGATGGGTTTCCAACAGACCTCACCGGTTACACTGGGGCAGGGCAAATAAGAAAGCACTATTCGTCAGAATCATTCACTAACTTGGACATTGTTTTTGGCGCCGATAGGACAGATGGGGTTGTTACTATTGAGTTGGGAAGATCCATCAGCGAAGGTATGGAAGCTGGCCGGTATGTGTACGACGTTGAGATTACTAGTGGAGCAAATACAAGAACAAGATTGGTTGAAGGATTAGTGACATTGTCCCCTCAAGTCACCAGATAGTTCTTGCTGTAGTTGAGAAGACTTATAAATAGAAGTTCTGAATAACTATCAATGTTATCACTAAAAAACAAAACATAAGTCGAGATCACTATGTCAGAATTTAATGTATCTATGGGCAATTCCTCGCAAAGGGTTGTTCAAAGAGATTCCGGAACAAATGTAACCCTACAATCAGCGGGGCTTACCAGCGTGAAAAAGTTATCCGACGTGAATCTCACTGGTTTGACTGATGGTTCTGTCCTCGTATATGATGCCGCTTCAGAATCGTTTAAAGTCAAACAGTTTTTGGCGGTCAATGAAGCTGGTGTGATTACGTTTGAGGGCGGGAGCGACTTCTAATGGCCGATATCGTATTTGCAGTAAAACGGAGCCAAACCCTAAACACTCCAACAAATCTTGCTAATGGCGAGCTAGCATACTCGTTTTCGTCGGATAAGCTCTTCATAGGTCAAACTGCAAATTCATCTTCAGCAGTTTCTATTTCGTATATCGGTGGAAAACTTCTAGTCGATAAAGTCGCCAACCTCGAGAGCATTTTATTTGGTGATGGAGGCCTTTCGCGAGAGAACATTTCAATATCCGACACCGCCACCATCGATAAGATAGTTTTGTCGTCATTCATAGAAAATGGCATGATGTACACAAACTCCGTCGGAGAAGTTTTGCAAGTTGCTGGCTCAGTCGGCGGCGTTATGCAGGTCAGCGCTAATGGACAACCCACTTTTGGCGCACTAAATGGTGGTGAATTCTAATTGTCCAATTTTGAAGATGCTGAACAGATACTGAATCTTTATTCTAGGCAAACAGAGGGTGAAATCTCTGAGTTGAGTAGAACAATTGTAGCACTCAGATCAAAGGTGACAATACTTTCCGACCAACTCGAAGAAGAGAGAGATCGTATAAGAAACCTGCCAGTTCCTCCGACAGTAATATCCCAGATTGCCAATTTGAATTCTGATAAAGCCAGATTGATTGCGCAAGTTAAGGAAAAGGGAAATGAATTGCTAGATTACAAGAAACTGGTTGTGACAGAAATTAAAAAGTTGAAAGAACAGAAAACAAATATTCCACCAGTCCTTATGGCTGAAATCGCAAACTATAAAACCGAAATTTATAAATTAACTGCAGCAATTGCGCAATATGAAAAGGTTCCCGTTTCGCCAAAATTAATGGGTGAAATTGCGGACATGAAAACATTGATAGCAGAGCAGAATTCCGAACTTGCATACTATAAACAGCATGCGCAACAGGCAGTCATTATAAATAAAGAAAAGGTTCAGCCGTCTAGATCTGGCGGCCTTGGGCGCACCACCAAACCACAATAACCACAACAACAACAACTAAAAAAAGGAATGCCTAATGGCCTCTATTATTAAACTCAAAAGATCCGGCGTCGCCGGTGTCACACCAACAAGCGGATCTCTGCTCGCTGGTGAATTAGCAATCAACCTTATAGATAGAAAACTATTTTCTTCTACCAATGGTGCTGATATTGTAACAATCGGCGGTTCTACTGCTGAAGCATTAGAAACCCCTCGCGCGATCGCGCTTGCTGGTGACGTAACTGGTACTGTCAATTTTGACGGTAGTGCAGACGTAACCATCAATGCAACTATTGCCGCTAACAGCGTTGCAATGGGAACAGACACTTCTGGCGATTATGTTGACAGTCTTGTCGCAGGAACTAACGTAACTATCACTGGCGGTACTGGTGAAGGTTCAACTCCAACAATCAGCGTAACTGCATTAACTGGCGACGTAACCGGTAATGTAACTGGTAATGTAACTGGTAATTTGACTGGTGCTGTAACTGGTGATGTAACTGGCAACGTAACTGGTGATCTGACTGGTGATGTAACTGGCGACGTAACTGGTGATCTGACTGGTAATGTAACTGGTAACTTGACTGGTAGTGTAACTGGCCCGACTGCTGGCCTCCACACTGGTAATGTAACTGGTAATGTAACTGGTAACTTGACTGGCAACGTAACTGGTGCTGTAACTGGCGACGTAACTGGTGATGTAACTGGTGATGTAACTGGTGATCTGACTGGTAACGTAACTGGTAATTTGACTGGTGCTGTAACTGGCGACGTAACCGGTAATGTAGTTGGTAATGTAACTGGTAACGTATCTGGTAGTGCCGGAACTGCTGATGCCCTTTCAACTGCTCGCGCTATTGCTCTTTCCGGTGATGTAACTGGTACTGCTAACTTTGATGGCAGCGGCGACATCTCCATCACTGCAACTATCGCAGCTGACAGCGTAGCTCTTGGAACTGACACCACTGGTAACTTTGTTGCTGACGTAGTTGGTACTGCCGGCGAGATCGCAGTAACTGGTACTGCTGGTGAAGGCTCATCTTTCCAGGTCGGCTTGCCTAGCGATGTTGTTATCGGAAACGACCTTACTGTTACAAATGACTTGACAGTTTCTGGTAACTTGATTGTTGCTGGTTCAACTACTGAAATCTCTTCTTCAACTGTAACTGTTGAAGACAGCATGCTTAAACTTGCTGCTGAGAACGTCGGCGACGCTATTGATACTGGTGTTTATGGTAAGTATGTTGAATCCGCCACTAACAAGTACTCTGGTTATTTCCGCGATTCTTCTGACAACGGCGTTATCAAGTTCTTCGCTGACTTGGAAGCTGAGCCAGGAACTACTGTTGATACATCAGCTGCTTCTTTTGCTCTTGCTAAAGTACAAGCTGACTTCATCGTTGACGGTGGAACATTCTAAGTAGTATGATAAAATAGAGGGGAATCCGGCTTTTATAAGTCTCCCCTCTTCATACTAAATAGATGTGATGTAATGTAATATCTAGCGGGGGAATCCGGCTTTTATAAGTCTCCCCCCCTTTTATACAATAACCTTAAATAAGGTTGATGAGAGTAATTAAATATGGCTTCGATCGTAAGGATCAAGCGTTCTGCCGTACAAGGCAAAGCGCCAACCACCTCAGAAATTCTTGCAGGCGAACTGGCATTAAACACGCGCGATGGGAAACTTTTCTCGTCTGATGGCGCCACTGTGTTTGAAATCGGTGCGAATGTACACAGCCTTTCCGTCGGATCTGGCGGCTTGGCAATTGCCAATGGTTCAATAACCTTCCCAACGTCAGATGGAAATGATGGTCAAGTCCTAACCACAAATGGTTCTGGACAACTAACGTTCTCTGATGTTTCACAAGATGAAAATTCTCAATTTTCCAGGTTCGAATACAAACCAACTACCACCGGAACGGCACTGTCTGGTAATGACAGGAACGGTCGGTCTCTGTCGTATTCTCCGAACAACCTTTCGGTATATTTGAACGGAATAAACCTTTCGGCAAACTCCGATTATATCGCCACAGATAGCAGCAGTGTCGTTTTAACGGAACCCTATGCCGCAAATGACTTAATCTCTATATATTCGTACAATCCAGTTACGAATTTTGTTTCTTCAACGGCATCTCAGACTGCGAATACAAAAGTTTCGACGTCTGCTTCTGAAGTTGTTGTTGATTCTTTTGCCGTCGCGTCATACAGGTCTGCGAAATATATGGTGCAGGTTGATAATACAGATCACCTAAACCAATTCCAAACATCTGAAGTTTTGCTCGTCCACAATGGGTCGGCAACATTCATAACAGAATATGGCCAAATTGCCACAAGTTCTGTGATAGCCACCGTTGATTCTGATATAAATAGTGGTATGGTAAGATTAAAAGTCACTCCTACAGTGACAAACTCAAATATTAAAATAACAAGGTTAGCGGTGATCGTCTAATGGCAAAAAGTAAAGCGAGATTATTTGCAGATCTGCTCGGCATAAATAGCATTGTCGAGACGGATAAAACTAGCGAAAATTACGGCAAATTTAAATCTTCCTCCGCAGGGTTGTCCAATGGAGCTAAAGGGCAGAAAGGCGAAGTTGGCGTGACCGGCAACACCGGACCAACCGGTTCCACTGGGCCTAAAGGGAATAAGGGAGACAACGGAAATCGCGGCGACGCTGGCGCAAAAGGCGATCAAGGCGATCAAGGCATCCAAGGCGTCCAAGGTATCCAAGGAGAAACAGGTCCAAAGGGTGAAGTCGGCGCTTCTGGCGATCAAGGCATCCAAGGTATCCAAGGAGAAACAGGTCCAAAGGGTGGAGTCGGCGCTTCTGGCGATCAAGGCGAAGTGGGAACAGATGGTTCTACTGGCGCCAAAGGCGACACCGGATCAAAAGGCGTCACGGGATCACAAGGCGACCAAGGCATCCAAGGCATCCAAGGCATCCAAGGCGAAACTGGCGCAAAGGGGAATACTGGCGCAACAGGTGCTACAGGTGCTGCAGGAGCTAAAGGCGATCAAGGCATCCAAGGCATCCAAGGCATCCAAGGCGAAACTGGCGCAAAGGGGAATACTGGCGCAACAGGTGCTACAGGTGCTACAGGAGCTAAAGGCGATGCCGGTTCTGATGGTGTTAAAGGCCAGAAAGGGCAAACTGGAAACACGGGTAGTCAGGGCGATCAAGGCATCCAAGGCATCCAAGGCGAAACTGGCGCAAAGGGGAATACTGGCGCAACAGGTGCTACAGGTGCTACAGGCGATATCGGTTCTACTGGCAACACGGGTAGCCAAGGCATCCAAGGCATCCAAGGCGAAACTGGCGCAAAGGGGAATACTGGCGCAACAGGTGCTACAGGTGCTACAGGAGCTAAAGGCGATGCCGGTTCTAAAGGCCAGAAAGGTCAGATAGGAAATACAGGATTAGGATTTAATATTGCTAAGACCTATTCTTCGGTTTCGGCATTGAACGCGGACACATCGCCTTCAAGTATCGTTTCTGGTGAGTTTGCTATTATCGAAACAGGCAATATGGAAAACGCTGAAAACTCTAGACTATATCTATGGAATGGATCGGCATATTCGTATGTTTCGGATCTATCCGGTGAGGCTGGTGTTAAAGGGCAATCAGGTTCAAACGGTTCAGACGGTTCTGACGGCGCCAAAGGCCAAAAGGGCGAGGTTGGTTCTACTGGAGGAACAGGAGCAACAGGAGATAAAGGTCAGACCGGAGCAACTGGAGGTCAAGGCACCCAAGGTATTCAAGGCATTCAAGGTACTACAGGCCAGAAGGGTCAGACCGGAGCAACAGGAGCAACAGGAGATAAAGGTCAGACCGGAGCAACTGGAGGTCAAGGCACCCAAGGTATTCAAGGCATTCAAGGTACTACAGGCCAGAAGGGTCAGACCGGAGCAACAGGAGCAACTGGCGGAACTGGATCTAAAGGCCAGAAGGGTGACGTTGGAGTTACTGGTTCCACAGGTGCTACTGGAGGGTCTATAGATTTCCTCAAGCTCGGAAAGACATCCGCAGTTGAAAACTTAAACGTCACACAAGCGTCTGCGGTCACTATAGGTTGGGACAATGCCATCTCTCAAGCAAGTCTCTACACACACAGCACTTCAACGAACAACTACCTAGTTACAGTTTCTAGTGCAGGCATTTACTTTATTAATGTAAACCTAGGCACCAACAACACGGGTGGTGGTCGAGCTTCCCCGTATATTGCTCTGTATAAGAATGGCACTTTAGTTGCAGGAACACAAAGCGGTGACTACAGTAGGGGTAATGTTTACGGCGATGCAACCGTGTCCCTTTCAACTCAAATAAGTCTTACAAGCTCAGATACTTTGCAAGTTAAGGGGTGGATGGACGCCGCAGACCAAACGTCTGCTGTAAATACAGTTGCAGGCGAGTGCAGCTTTACTGTGTCTAGGGTTTCACAAGGAGCAGCAACAGCTGGTACTACAGGTGCTCAAGGGCCAACAGGTGCTAAAGGCAATACTGGTGCTACAGGCGCTCAAGGTATCCAAGGTACGCAAGGTGTCCAGGGCATCCAAGGCGTTAAAGGGGCCACCGGCGCAACTGGTGTAACTGGAGCAACTGGCGGAACTGGCGGAACTGGATCTAAAGGCCAGAAGGGTGAAATTGGAGCAACTGGCGCAACAGGAGCAACTGGAGCAACTGGAGGCCAAGGTACTAAAGGCCAGAAGGGTCAGACCGGAGCAACTGGCGCCCAAGGCATCCAAGGTATCCAAGGTATCCAAGGTGCTAAAGGTCAGACCGGAGCAACTGGAGCAACAGGAGCAACAGGAGCTAAAGGGCAGACCGGAGCAACTGGAGGTCAAGGCGCCCAAGGCATCCAAGGTATTCAAGGCCAGAAAGGTCAGAACGGAGCAGCTGGCGGAACTGGCGGAACTGGAGCAACTGGAGCTAAAGGCCAGAAGGGTGAAGTTGGATTAAACGGATCAAACGGATCAACAGGAGCTAAAGGTGCTACCGGTGCTAAAGGTGCTACTGGAGCAACTGGAGCAACTGGAGCAACTGGCATCCAAGGTATTCAAGGCATCCAAGGAATCCAAGGTGTTAAAGGCCAGAAAGGTGAAGTTGGAGCAGCTGGCGGAACTGGCGGAACTGGAGCAACTGGAGCAACAGGAGCAACAGGAGCAACAGGAGCTAAAGGGCAGACCGGAGCAACTGGCGGAACTGGAGGTCAAGGCATCCAAGGTATCCAAGGTGCTAAAGGCCAGAAAGGTCAGAACGGAGCAGCTGGCGGAACTGGCGGAACTGGAGCAACTGGAGCAACAGGAGCAACAGGAGCTAAAGGGCAGACCGGAGCAACTGGAGGTCAAGGCGCCCAAGGCATCCAAGGTATTCAAGGCATCCAAGGTGCTAAAGGTCAGACCGGAGCAACTGGAGCAACAGGAGCTAAAGGCCAGAAAGGTCAGAACGGAGCAGCTGGCGGAACTGGCGGAACTGGAGCAACTGGAGCAACTGGCGCCCAAGGCATCCAAGGTATCCAAGGTGCTAAAGGTCAGACCGGAGCAACTGGAGCAACAGGAGCTAAAGGCCAGAAAGGTCAGACCGGAGCAGCTGGCGGAACTGGCGGAACTGGAGCAACTGGAGGTCAAGGCGCCCAAGGTATTCAAGGCATCCAAGGTGCTAAAGGCCAGAAAGGTCAGAACGGAGCAACTGGAGCAACAGGAGCTAAAGGCCAGAAGGGTCAGACCGGAGCAACTGGAGCAGCTGGCGGAACTGGCGGAACTGGAGCAACTGGAGCAACTGGCGCCCAAGGCATCCAAGGTATCCAAGGCGTTAAAGGGGCCAACTTCGCGAACCAGACTTTAGACACCAGCAATGAAGTGTCCTTTGACGCCATAATCGGTACGGGTTCGTATCCGTTCCGTTCTAGTTATGCCGACTTCGCCGCAGCGCCGTCGTACACATTCACGGGTGATCTAGACTCAGGGTTGTGGAATGTTGGATCTAATGTTGTTGGAATCAGCGCTGGTGGTAATGATGAGTTCCGAGTCTATACGTCATACGCATGGGCATTAGGAAGCATGCGCGCGCCTACATTTTACGACAGTAACAATACTGCATATTATATAAACCCCAACACCACGGGCACTTGCTTCAGGGGCGCTGGCAGCATTTATGTTAATGGTAACATCACCGCTTACTCTGATAGGAGAGTAAAGGAAGATATACAGAACATACCAAATGCTCTAGCAAAAGTCTTAACTTTGAACGGTGTCACGTTCTCTCGCAACGATATGAAAGACACTGTTACACGGTATGGTGGTCTTATTGCTCAGGAATTGCAGGAAGTTCTGCCGGAAGCAGTTAGAGGTGACGAAACGCAAACGGGTCAAACTCTTTCTGTAGACTACAACGCAACGATTGGTTTACTAGTAGAGTCCATCAAAGAACTTACTAGTAAAGTGAATGATTTAGAAACCAAACTCAATGAGAAGGATAAATAGGATGTCTGTCGATTACACATGGGAGATTACCTCTCTTAGAACAAAGAATGAGACACTAGGGGACGGCGTGGTTTTGCCAAATGCAGTTTGTCAAACGTACTGGAGAAAGACTGGTACGGATGCCAATGGTGTTGTTGGTGCGTTCGACGGAGCCACCCCCTTCTCTGCTTCTAATCTTACACCTGAAGAGTTTCAACAATTTGATACACTTACTGAAGAAATAGTTCTTGGTTGGGTAAAATCGCAGGTCGTTGGAGATTACGAAGAGCATGTTAATGAACAAATACAAATGCGAATGGACGAGGTAGTTAGCTCTGAAACTGAAACAGCGCTACCATGGCCGCAAGAAGGAGAAGTCTAAATGGCACTGCCAACTTCTGGTGCAATAAGTTTCACTCAGTTACAAACCGAGTATGGTGGGGTCAATCCCATCGAAATATCCGAATATTACGGTGCTGCTTACGGCGTGCCTACCAGTGGCCAAATTAGTATGTCTAGCTTCTATGGTGCATCTCTTCTCGACACCCAAACAGTAACTGTCGGGTGGCTGGCTCCTGGAGAATATAATACCGAACAATATGGTTATCAAGACTATGTCTATAATTTCGGTTCAATATCTGATGGCACTATAAACTGGGCGGCTGGAGAATTTTGTCGAGGGATATTCTGGGCAGAAAATAACTGGAGCATCACAATAAATGTAAAGTCGGAAGTTACCGGCAACTCAAACTCTGGGTTTAATGCCATGGTAATTAATGGTCAAACTTTCCTTAGAACAGATGCTAGTTACAGTTTCACTGGTTCAGGGGCAAGTAGTAATCGTAGTTGGGGTTGGAGCAATGTATACACAAACCCCTTCGGCACGACAATCGGAGCAACTAAAACGGTGACATTTTCATGATTAGAGAATTTACAATACGAACTGACGAATTCGACGAATCTGCATCTTATGCTGTGTATAGTAATGGTGATATTTATATTGAAGTCCCATACACAGATGATGATACATCATTGGTGCAAAACAAAATTGATTCCGCACTAGTAACTGCTGCGATGTCTGAGTTTAGGTCAGGGCAGATTCGCGATGATGTTTATGTTAATGGTGAAATTATCAGGCAAGACTACAGTATTGGCCATCCAGAAGGCGCAACTATATTAGAAGAGCTTGAAACGGCGTTCCCAGAATATGCCGACTTTAGTAGATCAGAGTTGAATATAGTCGGCAAGTATGATGGATATAGAGAACCCTACCAAAATCCCAGCATTAGTTGGTATGACTTTGTGAATTATCCAAGCGAACAATTGCAATTAAACTTCGGCACAAGCTATTTAAACAGTAGTCTACTTCATTGGTATGGATTGAAGTTTGACATGGTGACAAATGCAGTGATGCTGAAGGTGTTAATAAGAACATATGATGCGCCGAAACCTGAACTTCCTGAAGGCAATACTTTTTATTCATTGACACACTTCGAAGATGGTTCTATAGGGGAATGGGTAGATTCATATGTTTTCGCAACTCCAAAGCGAATAAGAGAATTCTGCGCTGATAAAGGATTAGATTACCCTTTGCAGCCAACAACTCATCTGGAATGCGACGTAGTTTGGTGTTGGGGAATTGTATTCAACAAAGATACATTAGAGTATGGAGCTGTCAAGGCTTATGCTCGCTATAACATAGCATAGTATATAGGGGTTCTACAGAGAACCCCACATATTATTCATAAATCGGTGACTCAATTTTAGCCATTCGAGCCTTTGACCGGACTACAAAACTACTAAATAGAAGTACAAAATAACACTCAGGGGAATGTGAACCGAGATGTCAATCAAAAAACCATTTATTGTAAAGAACGGTCTTGCCGTCAATGACACCATTGTCATTGGTGATAACGGCAAACTACACGCAAATAATGCTATCACCGCTGGATCAATCACTCAAAGTATGTTGTCCGGAGATATTAATCTCGGCAGCGGTGGTGGCGGCGGCGATACTGACTTCGGAACATTCTCCTCCCCAGCATCCCCAGCATCTTTCACATTTGACTTTGGCTCTTTCTAACGGAGAATAGCAATCATGGCATTAAAAATTCGCAGAGGCTTAGAATCTGCCCGTACATCTATCACACCAGCAGATGGAGAAATAATCTATACTACTGACGAAAATAAAATATACGTCGGTGATGGAACAACTGCTGGTGGCGATCTTGTAGCTGGTCTGACTGGAGACAAAGGTCAGAAAGGCGAGATCGGTGCTGATGGCGCTGATGGATCAATTGGCGTCGATGGCGCAAAGGGTCAGAAAGGCGAGATCGGTGCTGATGGCGCTGATGGATCAATTGGCGTCGATGGCGCAAAGGGTCAGAAAGGCGAAGTTGGTCTTGGTTTTAATATCGCTAAGACATATTCTTCTGTAGCTGATTTGACTGCTGACACTTCGCCTACTGGAATTGTTTCTGGTGAATTCGCTATTATCGAAACTGGTGATAATGAAGATATTGACAACTCAAAGCTGTATCTCTGGAACGGCTCTGTATATTCTTATGTATCTGATCTGTCAGGTGCCGCAGGTTTTACTGGTCCAGCCGGTGCTGACGGTTCAGATGGCGCTGCTGGCGTTTCTGGATCTGATGGCGCTAAAGGTCAAAAGGGCGAGATCGGTGAGGCAGGTGTTGCTGGTGCTGATGGCGCTGTTGGTGACAACGGATCATTAAAACAATTCACTGTTTCTCACGGAATAACACTAGGCAAGGCCGCAGCATTAAATTCTGACGGTACAGTTTCTGGTATTGGTGATCATGACACAACTATAAATGTCCCAGCCTCTACTGGAAGTCTCGTATCAATATCTCCACTACAAGACAAGTTTGGTGAAGGGATAGATTCCGCATATAGTACAGCAACTGGGCACGTTGTTAGTATTCATGCATTAGGATATGTCAGTAGCTATTTTAGAACACAAAATATTGGTTACTATGTTGCTGAGATTTCTGGAAACAGCATCAATTATGTATCATCTGGAACTGCTGCGACAGGCTACAACCATATAGGCAGCTCCACTGGCAGCAGGTCAACTCCTGGAATTACATATGATTCCAGCGTAGATAAATTTATTTGGGTTGGCGACGGCAGCGATAGCTCACAATATTCGCATATCAGGTCGGCAAGTGTAGCTGAGAATGGTTATCTTAGCCTCGGCGACTCTAAGGGTCTTCCTCAGGGGTTTAGTGACTTCGGCACTATCGTAAGCGACCAAAATGGTGCTGGCCTCATTATGTGGAAAGCTGGTAGTCAATTCTGCGCAATGACGCCATATAACATTTCCGCGAGTGGCACTTTGACTGTCGGCAGCCTTGCTGCTGGATTTTCTGGTCAAACAACACTGCCGGATAGTTTCGCGATCGTCTATGATCCTTTAAATGATAAATTTATTACCATCGTAGATAAACATGGCTATTCCCTCCAGGCTTATGTTTCGAGCATTTCAGGAATCACTGCGACGCATAGTTCTCCGGTTCAGTTGGGCGCGTCATCTTCATCTTACAACGATCGTCCAGGATTGGGTCTCAACTTAGCGACAGATGGTAACGGGTTGTTCCTTATCTCTACAGAGAGAGCAACATTTGTTGGTGGAATAACTTCTGGCACCTCCATGAGCTGGACGGAAACTGCCGGGGGGCACGGCCTAGGTCACCCCACCCAAGGCAACCCAGATTCTGAAACTGAAATTGTCTACAATACAGACTTAGGAAAGTTTGTAATCTTTGGGCGCGATAGAAGCACTGGGCATGTTGTGAGCGTTATTGCTACGATTAATGGTAGCAATCAAGTGACCTATAGCACCCAAACGACAATTTCCACCACGGTAGCGGGTGAAGGTGCGTATGGAAAGTCAATTACCGCAGAACATCTTCCAGGCGGAAAAACCTGGGTCGGTTATTCTATTGGAGAAAACACAACTTCATCCAAATCATTAATTAGGCAGGAAGCTGTCACCACTGGCGGAGTCGTAACAATCGATCCGAGTAATTATGTCGGTATTTCTGCCAATACCGCAGATGCCGGAGGAACCGCTTCTGTTGTTTTGTTCGGTACTGCGCCAACAGAACAAACTTTGGCTATAAATTCTGAGTATTATGTTCTCGCCAATGGTTCTTTTTCCGATTCAGATACCACATATTCTAAGATCGGAAGGGTGGTATCTACATCAGAAATATATGTTTCCGAGATAGTTTCAGGCGATTCAGGTGTTGATGGCGCTAAAGGCCAGAAAGGCGAGATCGGTGAGGCAGGTGCTGCTGGTGTTGCTGGTGTTGCTGGCGCTGATGGTGCTGATGGCGCTGATGGATCAATTGGTGTCGATGGCGCAAAGGGTCAGAAAGGCGAAACTGGACTCGGATTCAGTATCGCTAAGTCATATATTTCTGTAGCTGCTTTAACTGCTGATACGTCACCCGCCGGAATTGCTTCTGGCGAATTCGCTATTATCGAAACTGGCGACAATGAAGACCCTGACAACTCAAAGCTGTATCTCTGGAACGGCTCTGTATATTCTTATGTATCTGATCTGTCTGGCGAAGCTGGCGTAAAGGGTCAAACCGGCGACACGGGATCCTCTGGTGTTGATGGCACTAAAGGCCAGAAAGGCGAGGTTGGTGTCACTGGCGCTGATGGTGCTGATGGTGCTTCAGGAGGAGGCTCAAAAGAATTTGTTGCGGGCGGCTCTATCACAGCTGGCGACCCCGTTGTTCTTAATGCTGCGGGAACTGTTAGTTCTGTAGCTACTATTGCTGCGAACGGTACTAACATGGCAGCTGGACACTCTGCCTTATTTCCTAGTTTTGGTAATGATACTAGCGGCAGCTATGCTGTAATCACAGACATGCAGTCGTACAGAGCTAATAAAGCTTCTGGAGTATGTGCTACAACAGGACGAGCCGTTTTCTTCTCCGAACAGACCTTTCACCAAGGAAAAGCCTATAGAGTTCAAGGTGCTGTGCCTAATGCCGCATCCACAGAAATGACTTTAGGCACTGCAGTTTCTTTACAGAATAGCCCTGGTGCTTGTAATGTCAATATATGCTTTTCGGGTGCCGGAGATGGCAACTTCTTAGTAACTTATAACCCTTCATCTTCATATAATGATGTAGCTGGATCAGGCCTCGTAGCCAGACTAGGTAATGTTAACTCTTCGGGCGAGATTACCATGTACAATTCTGTCACACTCGAGACTGGCAGACCTCTTGGTTACTACGGTAGTAATGATTACTCAGCAAGCTCTGCCGATCGACAATGGAAGAACTCTATTGTATGGGATCCAAATGCATCTAAGTTTGTAGTTGTTTTTACAGCAGATTTTAATAACTACAATACTTCAACGTGGAACGCAAATACAAAAGTAGGTACTGCATTCTTGGAGTACAACGGGGCTAATGTATTATCACAGAATGGAGGAGAGGCTTTAGCAGACATAGGAAACTATGGCTCTTATCAGACTAAGCTTAGGGCTTTATGGGATTCTGTCAGGTCTAAAGTAGTTACACTTTACTACTCTGAAGATAAGACGGGTAGCGCAAACGATGATAATACGGTGCACTTTTCTGTATTTGAAATATCAGACGGCTTAATGTCAACGCCCGTAGCGATAACTACCCCTGTTGCTCGTGCTTCCTTGGTAGGAACAAGCTTGGTGAACTTTAATATAGACATGGAGTATAATCCTACTCAGCAACAGTTTATGATGATACCTAGTAGTTCGTATAGTGGTACTACCTTTTTCTCTTTTGCTTTTAATGGCAGCGCGGTCTCATCAGTAACTTCTAATACTCTACCCAGTACTTTACTGAAGGGTATTGACGATACTGGTGTATTCCAGTATCGAGATATCATATACGAAGCTTCTACCGACTCTGTTACCATTGCGTATTCTGCTCCTAATATGACTAATGGAGGCGTTCATGCAAATAAACAATCTATATATACTGCAACTTTAAGAGCAGCCGACTATACTTTACTTTCTAATATAGAGGCATATGATGCTAGTTATAGGGGTACTGCCTTATATAACAATCAGCCAACTTATAGAGTAGAGCCAGCATATTATGTTGATTTAAACTGGTCTCCTATACTCAGTAAATTTATAATGCTTAGGATGACGGATGAAGAGAAGCAAAGTACTCAGCAGCAGGTTGACAGGTACATATCTGCGTATAGTTTAGTGCAACCTACTTCTATCTCTAACTATGCTGAAACGATAGGTTTCTCCGAAGGCACTGTATCAGATA
>Ga0196887_1000681_pt1 | contig 15720 bp, 16 predicted proteins | sample VirMetDEL_Mar_31_FD_169094 | JGI IMG/M metagenome (GOLD analysis project Ga0196887, IMG submission 169094) | Aqueous microbial communities from the Delaware River and Bay under freshwater to marine salinity gradient to study organic matter... | ecosystem: Environmental > Aquatic > Marine >... | reverse complement strand
AGAAGATTCTGAAAGATATACATGGTTCGGATTAGGATAAATGGCAAATATATATAAAAACGCAAAACTAGATTTAACAACTAACACAGTTACAACTTTATATACTGTACCATCAAACTCTAGAGCCATTGTAAAATCTATATTAGTTTGTGATGATACAAACAATGGTAGTAATATTACAGTAGACTTATTTAATGGAGATCCAGCATCAGCTGATAAATTTACTATATTTAAAAGTAAAACTATAGCAGGTAATGCAACAGAACAATTATTAACAGAACCTTTAATTATGGAAGAAAATGAAGTATTACAAGTCACTGCTGCAGATGCAAATAGATTGCATGTTGTAACATCAATATTAGAAATCAACAGGGAGGACAGATAATGCCGTTTATTGAAACAGAAGCTTCAGTTAGGTATGAAACAATTAATGGTCAAAGAGTACCAGTAATTACGCCTAAAACAGAAGTAACATTAACTAACACAGAAACAGGTCAAGAATATATGTCAGATGCAGAAGCTTTGGCAGACGTACAGAATACTGATACAGATACTAAAGCAGAACATATAAGAAGAGACGTAAATGTAACTGTAGAAGAGATAAAAATTGGCGCTGGGTTTAATATCAGCGATTGATTATTAAAGAAAAACCGAGTAAATTAGTAAACTATGGGATTATTTAAAAAAGCAAGAAAATTTGTTAAAAAAATTATACCGAAGGAAATACGTCCTTTTATACCTTATATTGCAGCTGCTTTTGGTCCAGCTGGTTTAGCAGGCACAAAATTTGCAACTTTAAATCCTGCTTTTCAAAAAGCTATTCTTGCAGGTGGTACTAAATTTGCTACAGACGATGAAGCAGATTTAAAAGACATTGGTGTTACAGCTGCATTAGCTGCAGCTCCTACTGCTTTAGATCAATTTGCAGGTCCTACGGGTCCTGATCCACAAGGAATAATGGGTACATTAAGAAAAGGTTCTAGAGCGCTTGCACAAAAAGCAAAAGATAGTCCTTACTTAACAATGGGTGCACAAGCTGGTACAGATGCTGCAATTAAACAAGCAGAATTAGATAAAGATGCATTAGAAAAATATAATGCAGATTTACTTTCACAAGGAATAAAAGATAAAGGTGCAAGAAGAAGTGCTATCTTTGATATATTTATAAACGCTGGCCACGATTCAGATGATGTTAATATAATGTTAGATAAATATGGTTACGCAGATGGTGGTAGAATAGGATTTAAAAGTGGTGATTATGTAGGAAGTTCAAATAATGAAACTATGAAAGATGAATATGATTCCTATATTAAAGAAATAGAAATAGATGGAGATAAACCTATGTCTTTTTCATCTTTTAAAAAGATGTTGTCAGAAGATTATGCAGATGGTGGTAGAGCAGGATATAGATATGGTAAAAGTGTTAAGAAGAAAAAGACTTCTATTAAAAAGAAAGCTCCTCCGTCAGCTGGAATTACTACAATTGAAGTAGATGCAGAAATAGATAAAGATGGTGATAAGGATCAAATGTCTATGGAAGAATTTGTAGAAATGATGAAAGGTGGTGATGAAGATGAAGGAATGTCATTAGGAGATAGTTTAGATTACGCAAAACAAGGTTTAGGTATGTTACAAGGAGATGTTGCTCCTGTTCCTATAATGAGATTCGCGGACGGTGGATTTGGTGGTATTACAGAAGCCGTTAAAAACATAGAAGAAAAACCAAAAGAATTTTTAGTAGATAAATTAAAAGTAACAGTACAACCAGGTCAATCAGAAATGAGAGCTATTATAGAAGCAATGTACAATGATATGGATGGTTTAATGCCTGAAGACAGAAAAAGAGAGTTTTATGAATTATATGCTCCACAAATGTATAGAAATGGAGAAATGGAAAAACCAGAGTTTGAATTTATACAAACAGAAATATTAGATAAAGAAGTACCTAAAATGAAAGAAGGTGGTATAATGAATTTAGGTGGTAAAGAAATGGATATGAGAGGTGGAGGTTTTATACCTATTGGTAAAAAAGAAAGAGCAGATGATGTTCCTGCTAGACTTTCTAAAAATGAATTTGTAATGACAGCAGATGCTGTCAGAGCAGCAGGTGGTGGTAGTGTAAATAAAGGGGCGAAAAGAATGTATAATTTAATGAACAATTTGGAGGCAAGAGTATAATGGCAATACTAAAAAAAATAAGAAGTGGTGTAGATAAAGTAAGGAAAAAATATATTCCTACTTTTGGAGAGCAATTTGATAAAGCAAAAAAAGAAGGTAAAAAAACTTTTACTTCTACTAGAGATGATAAGAAAAAAGGAAAATTAGAATACTCTACTGAAACAAAAGCTGAAAGATCTAAAGCTCAAAAAAGAATGTCTAATAGAGAAAGAGCTAGAGTTGGAGATACTAGTAAACAACTTTCTGAAAAAGGTGCAGCTTTTAAATTAGCTAAAAAATCTGGTAAAGATACTTTTACTCATAAGGGTAAAAAATATACAACTCTACTTAAAGGTGAAAAAAAGAAAAAACCTTTAATTACAGGTAAAGGTTTTAATAAAAAAATTAATATCTCTAAACCTGAACTATCGGGTAAGACTTCTAAAAAAATTAAAAAAGCAGTTAGAGGTGACGATTATAGAGATGTGTCTGCTCGTAAGGGTGGTTTAATAAGAGGATTACCTAAATTAGCTACTAAAGGATATTAATGGCAATAACAGAAACTAGACAGTATAGAGAACCCTTTGTAGAAGCCGCCGGTCTAGGTGTAACTAATGAAGGCTTAAGATTATTAGGTCAAACATTACCTACTTCTACATACACCGGTTCACAATTCGTTGCTGGCCAATCAGGTTTAGAAACAGCTGCAGCACAAGCCGCGGCTAATCTTGGTCAATTAACGGGTACAGGAGCGGGAACCGGGGCTGGTTCAATTCAGTCTTACATGTCACCTTATCAACAACAAGTTATTGATGCGTCTTTGGCATCAATGGAAAGACAACAAGCTAAAGGTTTAGGTGCTTTAAGAAATCAAGCAGTAACTGCAGGAGCTTTTGGTGGTGGTAGAGAAGCTGCAATGATGGGTGAGTATCAAGCAAGTGCTGATATGGCTAGAGCAATGCAAGAATCTCAATTACTACAACAAGGTTTTCAAGATGCTACACAAAGAAGAGCAACAGATTTAGCAGCACAACAAGGATTAGGTACATACCAAACTCAATTAGGTGGAACACAAAGACAATTAGAACAAGCTAATTTAGCAGCTCAACAAGAAGCAGCTAGAGAAGCAGCGTTTGCAGATTACACTAGACTAGGTTTAGTTGGTCCACAACTTGCATCAGTAATTGGTGGATTCCCAGCTGCAACACAAGTTCAATCAACTCCTCCTCCAAGCACAACACAACAATTACTAGGACTAGGTATTGGTGCTGCAGGATTAGGTGGAGCTATTAAGGGTTTATTCTAATGAGTAACATCTTACGAAGACCTATGTTTAGAGGTGGCCCGGTCTCTAGTTATGGAACGGGGATCGCTTCTGGTTTAGCAGAAGGTGGTAGAGTAGGATATGAAGAAGGTGGAGATGTTTCAAAAGAACAAATTATTGATCAAGTAATTAAAGAGTTTCCAAATGAAACTATAGAGTTCCAAATGAAAATAGTAAATCAAAGAATAGGTAATACCGACGATCGTTCTGGTTTTGAAAAATTTGTTGGTGTTCCTAAAAATTTTGGTAATATGACAAGGGAAGAAGCTAAAGATTATTTATATAATTATGATAATTTAGGAAGTAGTGTTAAGTCTTTAGGAAGTGAATTCGTTGGAAATCTTAATGATTCTATTGGTAATTTTGTTGTTAATCCTTTAATAAAAGCTGGATCGTTTGTTACCGGTATAGGTGATACCTCAAATTTAAAAGGGTACAATACTAAACAAACTTTAATAGATAAATTTTCTAATACTATAAGAGATGATGATGGTAATATTATTTCTACAAATGTAAATGAAGAAGAGGATACAAAAACATTATTATCTAAAAAAAGAAAATCAGATAATCCTAATAATCCTAATAATCAAAATGATCCTAAATACATACCTCCTCCAGAAAAATCAGATAAAGAAGTTATTCAAGAATATATGGATATGTTTAAAGAAACTTTAGGTGGTGATAAAGATGAATTAAATAGACAAAGATATTTAGAAATTGCTAAATTTGGTGCTAACTTATTAGCACAACCTGGAGGACAATCTTTAGGTGAAGCTGTTGGTAAAGCAGGTGCTCCAGCATTAGAAGGTTTTTCTAAAATAGAAGCAACAGAAAGATTAGCAGACAGACAAGCTAAAAGTTTAGGATTTCAAGCAGCTCTTAAAGAATTAGAGGGTGGTACAATTGATAAAAATATAAAAGATTTACAAAAATACATGCCCAAAGACCAAGCAATTAAAGTAGCAACGTCTAGAGGAGATGCTACTAAACAATCCACTATTGAAAGTAGAATTCAATATTATGCAGATGTTTTATTAAAAGGAGAAGGTGCGCCTAAAGATGCTAGAGTTGCAAGAGCAATAGCAGAAAAAATAAATGCATCGGGTGTTGATTTTTTCAAATTTGAACCATTTGATAAAGCTACGATTATTGAAGGAAATTATTATTATGATAAGAATGGTAAATTATATAAAGGTACCGAAGACGGAGTACAAGAATTAAATATAACGTAGGAGACCTATGGCCGTAGAACTAGGTAAAAAAATTTCTTTAAAAGAACTAAACTTACGAGACAAAAAAATAGAAGAGGAAGAAGTAGGTTTTTTTGAATCTGCTCTTGCTGGTGTAGCTACAGGTTTATGGAATATACCAAAAGGTTTTGTATCATTAGGTGCAGAACTTTATGATTTAATAGGTGATACGAATACTGCTAAAGGAGTTGAAGAATGGTTTGATGAACAAAATCCATTTGATGATGAAGCAGAAGCAAGAACTGTAGGTAAAATTACTCAAGCACTAACACAAATAGGTATACCAGCTGTTCAAGGTTATAAGATAGGTGTATCTTTAGCAAATAAAGCACTTAAAGCTAAACAAGTTAGTAAGTATATAAGTATGGGTAAAATAGGATCTAAAATTATGACCCCTACTGCAGGAGGTGTAATTGGTGGAGGTGTGGGTGAAGCATTAGTTGCTGATGAAGATATAGGTACATTTGCTGATATGGCTAGAGGCACATCATTAGAACCTTATGCTATCACTATGATGGATAAAGAAGAAAAAGAAAGTGGTAGACAAGATGCATATAGAAAATTAAAAAATAGATTAAAGTTTGGTACTGAAGGTGCGTTATTTAATTTAGGTCTTATTGGTGCAGGAAAAGGTATTAAAGGATTAAGAGGTTCTGGTGAAAAAGTATTAGATGAGTATTCTACTAATGCTATAAAAAGAGGTTGGCAAAAATTTGGTGAGTTTGGATTAACAGCTAAAGGAACTGGACAAAAAAGTACTTTTGAATTAGGAGAATATTTTTCTAAAATGGAACAGTCTGCTAATGTTGCTGCAGGTAATAGTGCTAGAGAAATAGATACTACTCTTAAAAATTTAGGTGATGAATTTTATAATCAATATTTAAATTCTAGAAAAGGAATTAATGAAACAAGAACAGGTCAAGAAATATTTAAACAAGATCTTCAAGAAATTATAAGTCCCACTAGTAAAAATTCACAAAGACTTTTAGATCCAAAAGTAAAAGCTAGAGTAACCGAAGAATTAACAGCTGTTAAAAAATTTAAAGAATTAGAAGAAGAATTAGCAACTATAGGTAGAGATTTAGACGGCAATAAAAAAATTACAGATACTGAAATGGAATCTAGATTATTAAAAAATAGTGAAGAACAATTAAAATTAAAATCTAAATTTCCTAACATAGAAGAGTTGGCAGAAAATATTACTAAAAAAGGAGCTTTTACTTCTAAAGATTATGTAGAAAGTGATTTATTTAAAAATCTTTTAAAAAAAGTACAAAAGGTAGGAGGAGATCCAAATAGATTAAAAAATGCAATTATTGATGCTAGATTAGCAATGGACAATATGTCTAGTAAATTATATTTACAAAATTTAGATGGTGAAACTGCTAAAGGTATTGCAGATAATTTTGGAAGATACACTAATAAATTATATCAAAAATATGAACAACAAGGTTTATTGGGTTTTGGAAATTACAAACCATTAGAAGAAGTTATTGATAGAAGTAAACAAAAATATGTTCAATTTAGAATTGAACAATTACAAAGTATGGGAAGACCTATTGATACCGAAACTATTTTAAAAGAAGCAGATACAGAAGTTAGAGATTTTGCTAAAAAAATTGCAAATGATGAAGTAACTCCTTACGATATAAAAAAAGGAGATGTAAATGTTAGTGCCGAAGAATTAAAAAATGTAAAGATAGATGATAAAATTTTAAAAAGACAAGAATTAAATGCATGGCAAAGAGAATTGTTTGGAGAAATAAAAGATCCTTCTTATACGTTTCTTGCAACAGTAGGTAAACAAGCAAATTTAAATTATACATTAGATTTTTTAAATGGTGTTGCTAAAAAAGGATCTGGTCCAAGTGGTTTTATAAGATCCGTTGATGAAATGGAAGATATTATTTTAAAAAATAAATATGGATATGAAAATAGAGAAGCATTTAATGAGGCAAGAAAAGCTTTAATAGGATCTAAAGTTCCAGGTGCTCAAGCACAATTAATAGAATTAAATGAACAATTAGCTAGAGCAAATAAAGAAGCTATGTCAACATTGTCTAATACTAATAAATGGAAACAATACATAAATAATACAGGTGTACCCACACCTTTAGATGGAAAATATATTCAAGCACCTTCTTATGATCAAATTTTAGGTGTTACTAGTGATTGGTTAAATAAAAGCAGTGTAGGAACTTTTTATAAATATGCAGTTCTTGCTCCTAAAGCAGGTTCTCAAATTGCAAAAACAATTCTTTCTCCACTAACACACGTTAGAAATTTATTAAGTGCAGGAGCATTCGTAGCTGCGAATGGTGCAGCTTTTCCAAACTATGGAGATGTAAAACAATTACTCCCTGAATCTTTAGGTGGAAGAGCTATTTATAAACAAGCTTATGATTTAACAGGTAAGAGAATTTTTGGAACAATGACTAAAACCGATGAAGCACTATATCAAAGGTTATTAAAAGTTGGTGTAACTGATTCAGCTCTTCAACCTGGAGAAACTAAAAGACTATTAAGAGATATAATAAAAGATCCTACTGCAGTTGAAAGAGGATTATATGACAAACTTCCTAATGAAGTTATAGGTAAAACTAAAAGAGGTTTGTTAAAAACATATGCTAAACTACAAGATGCATATGTAGCTGAAGATGATTTTTGGAAAATTATAAATTGGAATCTTGAAAGAAATAGATACTCTCAAGTTGCAAACAAATTAGGTTTAAATGAAGATAATATTTTAAAAATTTTAAATGGAGATAAAGAAGCAATTAAAGGATTGGGAGACAATGGTCAAGCCATTGCTGATTACTTTATAAAAAGATCACCTAGAATGGAATACATAAAAAGTGGAACCAATAGTCAAGAAGTTTATAGAAATTTTTTAGATGAAGTAGCAGGTAACTTAACAAGAAATCAAGTTCCTAACTATGCATACATAGGTAGAACAGGTAGAGCATTAAGACAAACTCCATTTGGAAATTTTATTGCTTTTCCATTGGAAATTATGAGAACAGGTCACAATATTTTACAACAATCTATAGATGAAATATATTCTGGTATACCTGAATTAGTAGGATTAGGTTATAAAAGATTGTTTAGTTTTGGAGCAACAGTAGGTGGAGTTCCTTATGGATTAGTCGAAATGTTTAAATCTAAAAATGATGTCACTGATAAAGAATTAGATGCTTTAAGAAAATTTGTACCTGAATGGTCACAAAATTCTACATTACTGCCTACAGGTAGAGATGAAGATGGTAATTTAAAATATATAGATTTTAGTTATATGAATGCCTATGATACTTTGATTAGACCTTTTAATTCTATTATAACTCAATTAGGACAAGGAGTTGAAAATAAAGAATCTTTAATGAAATCATTAGGTGAAGGTATGGCCGAAAGCACAGTAGAACTTTTAAAACCCTACACAACAGAATCTATTTTTACAGAAGCTTTAATTGATTCTACTTTTAGAAAAGGCTATGGTAGAGCAGGTAGAAGAGTATGGAGTGAAGAAGATGAAACTATGGTTAAAATTGGTAAGGGAGTTCTTCATGTAGGTAAGTCTTTAACACCTGGTTCTATTTCTCAATTAAAAAGATTGGGTCAAGCTGCAACAGGCACGGCAGATAAATATGGTCAATTACATAAGTTAGAAGATGAGATTGGAAGTTTGTGGGGTGGTAGAGAAATACAAAGTAATCCTGTAAGATCTTTAACTTATATGACTACTAGATTTGGTTCTGATTTTAAAAAAGATAATGCTTTATTTATAGGTCCACTTTTAAGAGGAGGAAGAGTTTCTTCTAAAGATATTATAGATAGTTATAAATATTCTGAATCTAGAAAATTAAATACTATGAAAGAAATGTATCAAAATATAAAAGCAGCTAGAACTTTAGGAGTTCCAGAATATAAAATAACTCAAACTGTAAGTAGGAGAGGAATTCCTAAAGATGTTTTAAATGATTTATTTAGAGGTGTGTACACACCATCTAGACCTGGTGATTTTTTTGTAGATAAAATAGGTGAAATTAATAGAGACTTAAATGAAAAAGAAGGAGTTGATTTACCAAATCCATACTTTAAAGCTTTACCTATAATTAATGAATTAGTTAATGAAAATAGATCTGTTAGTTTAGAAGATGGTAATTTTACTTTTTACAGGGGAAGAGAAAGTGAACAAGAAGTACAAGACACTTCTTCTATTCAACCATTAAAGTTACCACCATCTAATGCATCTGCAGCAGGAAAAACACCCGTACTAAATCCTGTAAATATTAATAACCAAGCAACAACCGCGATCAGAGGAAAACAATTATTTAATGATCGAGACGAAATTACCTTTAGCTAATTATGGCAATAGAACCCAAAAATACAAGAGAACATATCATATCACTTTACGGACACGTGACCGGATTAAAAAAAGATATTTCACAGATTAAGAATAATCACTTGAAACATATCCACGAAGATGTAGAAAAATTGGGCGGTAAGATAGATAAGATCTATTGGGTTCTTTTAACTGTTGCGGGAACAGCAGTACTCTTTGCTTTGGAAAAGCTTATTAACTAGGAGAAAATATGCAGTTGAGCCGTAATTTTAGTTTGCAAGAATTAATTAAGTCAGACACAGCTATACGTAAGGGTATAGATAACAATCCTAATTCAGATCAGATTGAAAAGTTAAAAGCATTATGTGAAAATATATTACAACCCGTTCGGGATCATTTCGGTAGAGTTAAAATTACCAGCGGATTTCGAAGCGTGGATTTATGTATGGCTATTGGTAGCTCGGCTAATTCACAGCATGCGAAAGCAGAAGCCGCCGACTTCGAATGTGTAGGAGTTGACAATGCAGAACTTGCTGATTGGATTAATAAAGAGCTTTCTTATGATCAGCTGATCGTCGAGTACTATACGCCTGGAGAACCCAACAGCGGATGGATACATTGCAGCTGGATCGCAGAACAACCTAGAGCTAGTTTTTTATGGGCTTATAGATCTGAAGGTAAAACTAAATACAAGCCTATTCTTGGCAAAGCAAAAGATTTAGTATAAACAGCTCCAATGGAGAATAGTTTACTAGTACACAAACATTTAATTGTTAGAGCAGAAGCTTCTCGTCCACCAATGGATGAAGAGCAACTAACGGAATGGATGAAAGAATTTGTAGAATCTATAAATATGAAAATATTTATGGGTCCTTATGTAAAGTATTGTTCAATGCCAGGTAACAGAGGTATTACTGCAGTTGCAATTATTGAAACATCACACATCGCTATGCATATTTGGGATGAACCTAATCCTGCATTAATGCAGTTTGATGTTTATAGTTGTGGCGAGTTTGATGTAGAAAAGATTTGTGAAAAGATTAAAAAAGATTTTGATATTAAGAAAATAGAATATAAGTTCTTGAACCGCGAAACGGGATTACAAGATATTTAACGACAGATACATCCAACAAAATTACCACTACCATCATTCATAATATGTAAATTTAAACTATCAACATACCCAGATAATTTTTCTCTTAATATATTACAAAGATCTAAACAATCTACTTCTGCAGTTATAACTATACCTTCCATAATTTCTTTTGTAACAGGTATTAGTTGATACAATCCATCATTTAAAATTATTAAATCCAATCTCTTAACTCCTCTCCCATAATTTCACTAGCAATATTTATTTTTTTACGCAAAGCTTTTTTAATTTTTTCATCAACAGTTTTTGGTGCTACGATATCAACATATGTTACAGATTTTTTCTGACCAATTCTATGTGCTCTATCTTCTGATTGTAATCTTTTCTCAAGATCATAACCATTAGAATAATAAATAACATTACTTGCAGCAGTCAAAGTTATACCATAACCACCCGTTTGTGGATTACCAACAAAAAATTTAACAGGAGAATCGGGATCTTGAAACTTCTCAATAGCTTCTTGTCTTTTTTCTGACGAAATAGCACCATAATATTGTACTACAGAATTTTCTCCGTGTTCTTTTTTAACTTCTTTTACAATATGTTCTATGTCATAGATATAGTTAGCCCAAATAATAGCCTTACCTTCCATTTCATCAATAACATTTAACAGCTCATCTAATCTATTATTTTTAATCTCGGTTATTGTACCATCATCATTCTTTAAATGACCACAAGTGATCTGATGCAAACGCATCATTTGTGTAAGCACGTGGGGTGCTGTTGCCATCTTACCTTTTAAAGAAGCGAGAGCCGCCGATTTCATAGTAGAATAAGCTTTACCTTGTTCTTCAGTAAGTTCTACTTGTCGTTCAATATATATTTTTTCTGGTAAATCTAGGCAATGTTCTTTTAAAACTCTGTAAGAAAAAGCTTTTAAAATTTCTGCTAATTCATCTAATCTCTTATAACCACCTACAATTTGTACTCTACGGCCACCAAAATTTCTATCTAGCATATTGGCGTATCTGTTTCTAAAAGTATAATAAGAAGTAAAACCTAGTAAGTGTTCATTTAAAAAAGCACATTGAGTATATAGATCTAACGGTGATTTAGTTACAGGAGAACCTGTAAGTATTCTTCTGTAGTTAGCAAGTTTACCAATAGACAAAATAGATTTAGTTCTTTTAGCAGTAGGTGTTTTAATACTTGTTGATTCATCAATAGCCATTAAAGTTCTATGTGTTCTTAAAAATTTACCTGCAAAATCTAAACCTTTTTTAGTACTGAATGCTTCTACATTCATAATTAAAATATGAAGATCATATCCTGTTTCAAATAACGAATCATATTCTTTTTGTTTTGTTTTAGAAGTTAAAGCTGTCCATAATACCATCTTGGGTTGTATGTGACTAGCCAAATGTGTTGGAATTTCTTGAGACATCCAATTTCTATAAACACCTTTTGGTGCTATAATTAATGCCCCATTTATTTTACCTTTATCATAAAGCATAGCTATATTATCTACTAACACTTTAGATTTACCTGTACCCATTTCCATAAAATAACCATATTCAGTTTTATCCCACGATTTTTCTAACGCAGTTAATTGATGTGCATATGGTTTAGTTTTAAATTTATAATCCATAATTATTTTATTCTTTCTAGTTGACAATTATATAAACCCTATGTTAATGTCTGTCAATAGAATAATAGAATTAAATAGAAAGTTAAAAAATGAAAAATAAAATATTTGAATTATATAAACCAAAATCTTTGGCAGAGTTTTTACAATTCTATAAAGACCATCCTGAAGAAAAATTTGTTTATGTGTTACAACACCCACCAGCTAATATAAATATATTAGGTGCATCTGATTTTGGCTACTTGGTAATATGTTTGCCTAATTATGGTCCAGATTCTCAAATAATATTTTCTTCAAGTCCTTTTGTTTTTAAAATGCAAAAAAACTTAAGAGATTTTAGAGAACAAGATTATGTATTGCTAACAGGAGATCCAGCTATTATAGGTATTTCTTGTGCGATTGTTTGTGATAAAACAAACGGTAAATTTAATCTCTTGAAATGGGATCGACGAGAGAGTAAATACTATCCAATAAATTTCGATCTCTATCAGAAAGGATAAATATGAGTAATGAAGTAAATGAAATGATGATAAAAGATTCTAAAGATCTTTTAGATTCAGTTGAGGTAACTACTATAGCTGCAGAGTGTCAGAAGTTAAAACAAAAAGAAGACGAGATTGCAGATCTAGAAGAAAAGTTAAAATCTAAAAAACAAGAGGCAGATGATATTAGTTCTAGAGTTATACCAGAACTATTGGCAGAACAAAACTTAACTGAAATAAAGTTAGGTGATGGATCTGCAGTAACAGTTAAAAAAGAATTTAGGTGTACTCTTCCAAAAGATGAAGTGAAGAGAGAAGCAGCCTATCAATGGCTTCGTGACAATAAGTTAGAGGATATTATTAAAAACAATGTCTTTGTAACTTTTGGTCGTGGGGAAGATGACAAGGCAGAGCAATTGCTCAACCTTGCGGCAGAAAATGGCTTTCAACCACAACAGAAATCTGATGTGGCTTGGGCTACTTTAACTGCCCTGTTTAAGGAGCGTGTCGAGGCCGGTCTCGACATGCCTTCTGAAGTCTTTAATACATGGATTAAAGATAAAACTAAAATAAGCCGGAAAAAATAATGGAGGAAAATAATGGCTAATGAAGTAATGGCTAAAAAAGACACTGGGTCAGTTGCCTTGTTTGGTAATGATGCAGCTACAGGATTTGAGAACATGACGCAAGAAGATATGGCGTTACCGTTTGTAAGAATCCTAGGACAATTATCACCACAGGTAACTGATGGTGATGCAAAGTATATAGAAGGTGCCAAACCTGGTATGATCTATAATACTGTTACCAGCGAACTGTTCGATGGTAAGAAAGGTATCAAGATAATTCCTTGTTACTACAAAAAAGATTATCCAGAATGGTCGGATAGAGGGGATGGACCAGGTGCTCCGGTTGCTATCCACTTGCCGAACAGTCCGATAATCGCAACAGGTAAGAGAGATGGATCTAAAATTAGATTACCTAATGGTAACTATTTAGAAGAGACAGCTTCTTACTATGTAATGATTGAGACAAAAACAGGGGGTTATACTCCTGCTTTGATTACTATGAAATCAACTCAATTAAACGTCAGTAAAAAATGGAATTCTATGATGAAAACCATACAAATATCTGACGGAAAAGGTGGATTTATAATCCCACCAATGCATGGGGTTGTGTATAATTTATCATCTACACTACAAAAGAACGATAAAGGTTCTTGGTATGGATGGGTTGTTACACAAGACAGAATTTTAGGACAGGAAGATAAGTCTTTGTATTTAAGTGCAAAAGACTTTTCTGGCAATGTCTCTAAAGGAAACGTGCAAACAAAAGCAGATGTGGAAGAGGTTGCTAAAGATAGTACTCCGTACTAAATTTAGTTCGAAGGGGATCGCAAGATCCCCTTTACAAATTCAATAGAAATGATAATGAAAAAAGATAAATTCAAAAATATATTTAGTGGATTAACTATAGCATATGGACAATATCAACCAGGTGAACGTGGCTCAAACGGAAAGCAACAAGGAAAAGCTTTTATTGTTCGTAAACCAGTCACCGACGAACTCTGGGAAAGACATCTCAATGGAGAAGGAGCTGCCCTTGGGATTATCCCTATCACAGAAAATAATGATTGTAGGTGGGGGTGCATTGATATTGACGAATATAACTTTGATCACGCTGGCCTCGTTAAAAGTATTAGGGATCTTAAACTCCCATTAATAGTCTGCCGATCTAAATCTGGTGGAGCGCATGTATTTTTATTTACCAAAGAAAATATTCCTGCATCTTTGATGCAATCTAAATTAAAACAATTTGCAAAAGTTTTAGGATACGAAGGTTCAGAAATATTTCCTAAACAAACAGAAATATTAGTGGAACGTGGTGACACTGGTAATTTCTTAAACTTACCTTACCACAATGAAACGAAAGGATTACGATATGCTATCAACGATAATGGCTCCTCTTGTACACTTGAGGAATTTTTTCAGCTCTATGATGTTTACAGCTGCAGTAAAGAGACCGTTGAAAAAATTAAAACGGAAGAAAAAAAAGTAGATGAAGCATTTCCAAGTGGTCCTCCTTGTTTAAACAAATTGGCATCAATAGGTTTTGGGGAGGGCTCAAGGAATAATGCATTATTTAATATTGCTGTTTATTATAAACAATCACATCCTGATAGTTGGGAAGATGAAATAGTAAAAGCCAATATGAAATATATGGAACCTGCATTAAGCAATAGTGAGGTTCAACAATTAATTAAATCAGTAAACAGAAAAGGTTATGACAAGTATAGATGTAAAGATGCACCTATCAACTCTGTTTGTCAATCTGGTTTATGTAGAACAAAAAGATTTGGTGTAGGGTTTGGTGAAGAAGAAATGCCTATATTAGCAAACCTTACAAAATATACTTCTAATCCTCCACAATGGTTTTTAAACGTAGGAGATAAGAGAATAGAATTAAAATCAGAACAACTTTACAATCCAGGTATGTTTGCATTAGCTTGCCTAGATCAAGCTAACTCTATTATACCGGTACCTAAACCTAAAGATTGGAAACAACATTTTTTAAAACCAATGATGACTAATATTCAAGAGATAGAACCTTTGGAATCATTGGATCCTACAAACGAACTTACAGGATTACTTCAAGATTGGACTACCAATAGACAAGCTGCAAGAACTATGGATGATATTTTTAATAAGTTACCATTTACAGATGAACAAAGAGAATTTACTTATTTTAGAATGGAAGACTTCTATAATTTTTGTAAAAAGAATCATTGGGATATGGATAAAATTAAAACAGGAAATTTAATTAAAAGATTAGAAAATATATTTGTAGAAGAAATTAGAATGACAATTAAAAAACAACAACCAAGACTAATTAAAATAAAAACTATGAAAAAAATAGATGCAACCCTATCTAAAATTGCTTACCAACAGGATAATTTTTAATGAAAAAAGATCAATTAAATTTATTTAAAGAACCTAGTAAATTAAAAGTAGGAGTTGATTATAATACCGTAGATGTTGCTAGTATTATTCCTAATCATAATATAATTCCTAATAGATATTTTATGAAACCTACAGGAGGATTACATCCTTTTGCTGTATTCCATGAAAGATTAAATACAGGAGATTTTCCATATATTATTAATACAAATTATAAAGGTAAAGGAACAAGTAAAGTCCAACATGTAGTTATCAGAGATACCATAGAATATCCATATGTAATGTTACAATCATTGGATAAAAGAAAAAATAACAATAGTTTAAAAAGTGTAAGTATTTGTATTCACAAGTTAGCAGCTAGAGCTTTTCTAGATCCAGATCATTTAGACCCATATGATTATGATATAACTGTAGTAGATCATATTGATGGAAAACCTTGGAACTATAGACTTAAAAATTTAAGATTTGTAACAAGA
>Ga0196887_1000680_pt1 | contig 15730 bp, 23 predicted proteins | sample VirMetDEL_Mar_31_FD_169094 | JGI IMG/M metagenome (GOLD analysis project Ga0196887, IMG submission 169094) | Aqueous microbial communities from the Delaware River and Bay under freshwater to marine salinity gradient to study organic matter... | ecosystem: Environmental > Aquatic > Marine >... | reverse complement strand
TTGTGGGACAATTGTTTCACCCGGAGTTAGGTGTCCCATAGTGGTATCGCCGTTTCTACCGTATCTAGCCATGTTCTGCATTATACTAACCTCGTACTTAATATATATAAGTTACCAAATGTTTATACAAAATACTAGAGCGTTGACCCAGAAATTCCTTCAGGAGCCGTAACTTTAATATTTGTGCTTCTTTCTTCTGTTCCAGTCCAGCTTTCACCGCAATCTGGACAGTTACCGTCTGGGTAAGACGCAATCTCTTCAGGTGTGTCTACCTTATTTTCGCAATTTACGCAAGAAACTACATCCACGCTAGTTGCTGGCCTCCATGTTGAACCGTCATCCATTGTAATAATTGTGTCGCTCATGATATAATCACCGTTACCTTTCCTATTTCTCCTGTTGCAGAAGAGCCTCTAACATAGGGTATATTCCCTACAGGAACACGTAATTGCCCGTCATGCTCAAAGACACTTCCAATTTCTAATCCTGAATCGTCTGTTTGCAAATTTGTAAATACTGTAAAGGTATTACGCCCCTCACCCGGATTTTGCATGTTTTGCATATATGTAGAGTATGAACGTAAAACTTCTCCAAAATATCTTTGGTCATACTCATCTGGCGGTATGGGAAAAAATGGTAAGTTTAAGTTACGAGACATTACCGTCTCCCATCAGGTCTAATATCTACTCTTGGAGAGCCTAGCCTCCAAGCCACACCAGTGTCTTCGCTTTCAATTCTAAAAGCAAACGACCTACCCCTAAGCCGAACAAATACCTGTTCTGTAAATTGTTCTACGGGAACACTGGCTGTTTTTGTAACTGTATTTGCATTAGAGTTTAAATAGTTTCCGCCGGGGAAATTCCTAACTTTAAGGGTCATAATAGCACTTGGTACTGGTGATGTAGAGTTTCTAAAAGTCATATCTGGTATCAATCTACGCATAAACGCAAATTGCTCACCATCACCTAAGTCCATTTGGCTGCTTTCAATGTATGATGTAATTGCTGTTGCTGGACTTGTGCTACCATCATCAGAGCCAATTTCATGCAAATACAAATAATGGTCTGCGCCAGCAGCTATAGGTTCTGAATTTACACCTCGGTCTAACCATACAGTCCTTGATAGAGTTCCATAATACCATATTTTTTGATCGTAATTGTATGTTACATAGCTGTCGTTTTCAGAGCTAGAGGCCGAAGGATAATACCAAGTTACTTCAGAAAATGCAGAGTTAAGAGAAGCAGTAACCTTTTCTATTTGATCGCTATTAATGTTTGAAAATACATAATCTCTTACTGAGCATGGAAGTCTTTGAACGGCACCACCGTACACATAGAACTCTTCTGCACCCATCCAGAATACATTGTCTTCAACAGCAATAGAGGCTAATGGACCTGCAATTGTAATGTTTTCAGAAATAGCGTTAATTCCAAATGTAAGTGGCGGCCCTAAGTATTGCATTGCGTGTAAAGAAACATCAGTAAATACTAGAATTTGTTGACGAGTTTCTACAGCAGTTATGATTTTTGACCCTGAACCAATACGAAGATCACCCGCAGTATTTGTTACAAGTGATTGCCACTCAAGAATATTTTCTTGATCAGAAAACCTAATTAACAAAGGGTCTTGTACTCCGGGGTTTGTTTCAGAATCACAACCAAATGCAATTACATGCCTGTCTCTGTCGGATACGAGAACTTGCTTTGCTATTACAGGTGCTTTATTTGATCCAGATAAACTAGCAAGCTCAACGGCTCTTAATAATGGCGGGCCAGAGTTTGTAGAGTTATCCCAATAAAATATATCTCCATCTCGAACATTAATAATTAAATCTTCACCAAAGTTATCATGTGACCATATTCGAAGAGTTTGACCGGAAGCAGATAAGCTTGTAGATGAACCCCAAGCGCCACGACTATAAGTACCTGCACCCCAACCATTTCCAGCTATAGTTGTATCTAGGCCAGTGTTGATTTGATAAGCGCCAACAACAGAGCTACCGCCATTCCCACTATCAGAAGAATTAGAAAATACATAATTTGAATTTAAACCAGTTGTCGTTGTAATACTTCCAATGCTAGAAACTTCACGAACATCAATTTGGTAGACATTAGTATTTATAATTCCTGTAATTTGATATTCTTGGTTAAGAACGTTAGCTGTTATAAGCCCACCAAGACTAGCTGCTCCAGAAAATGTTACAAAATCATTTACTAAAGCTCCATGTGAATTGTCTGTTACAATTACAGTAGACATTGTAACAGAAGCGCCTGATGAATGAGTAGTTGCTACAGTATTATCTGCACCCCTAACACAGCCAATAAGGTTGTTTCCGTTGAGTCCTGCAAAAGTAATATGTTCAGAACCTATTTTTATAATACCAAAAGACGGAAACGTTGAAGTTGAGGCAACAGTAATTGTTGTATCTATAGCAGATAAAGTTTCGTTTAAAGTTGTAGATTTTGCAGAAAATGTTACATCTCCAGCAGAAGTTGTTGCTCTTATGGGTGTAATGTCATTATATCCCCCACCTTGATTTATATAATACTTTAGGTGAGTTCCAACTCCAAGGTAGTTTGTACCTTCTACAGTAAGCCAAGGATGAAGAGCGCGACACGTTCCAAGAAAAGCATTACTAGATTGCTTTATCCAACCTCCAATTTTTTCTGGAAAACCAAACCTAAAACGAACCTTGTCCATGTCAAACCAACCGCCTTCGTTACTATAAGACGTAGTTTCGCGGTTTGCACCGGGGCGAAATTGAAGTTTTTGTAACGTCATCGGCAGCTCCTGTTAGGTGGATTATACACAAAAGTTCGACTTATGCTAGAGTAAGCTTTAAGTCGAACAATTGTTTTTTTAATTAGTTTTTTAAAAATAATCCGAACAAATTACAACATCTCTAAAGCTTGATGCAAAGTTTCTTTATTTCTACGAGTCCATCCACGTCCAAAAGTCTCAAAAGTCTTTAAACTTTTATAGAAATCTTGCCTTACATCATGAACGTACTCAATAATAAATTTAGGGTCTTTTTCCATAATAAGCCCTAGCGTAGCTGGTCCTATAGCTCCATCTGCCGTAGCCCCAACTGCACGTTGCACAGCTTTTGCAGGTCTACCACTGCCCGAATTCACACACCAATCGAAACACGCCCAGTCTAAACCAGATGGAAGTGAATCTCCTTTAATTCGATCCCAGTAGTTTTTCTTGTATATCGGAGCTACATCGTCAGGCGTTAAGTCACGCATTTCTTGTTCTGTAGACTCACGACCAATCCACTCGTCGTACACTTTTTTGGTAACTCCCAAATTTGTGATACCACCCGGATCTTCGGGATGATTTACGAATCCGCCTTCGTGAGAAAGGAGCATTTTCAAACACTTATCAAAGTTTTCTTTCATTTCTTGCCTCCGTAATACTTACTTACACCACGCATTCCAATTGATGCACTTACAATCCCGCCGAGGCTGTATTGATACCAACCGGGCATATTAGCTAATGCTAAAAATCCAGCCTCTACAATTTGATTACCCCAATCCCCACAGAACGCCAAAATAAGGGGAATACTGAACAAAAGCGTAATCCATTCATCCTTCCAACTATTTTCTGATGCTTTCATTGCTGCTAAGTCCCAATCAAGTTCTCCAGTAGCAATTTTCATTTTAGTTTGAGCTTCAGCTTGCTTTACAGCAGTTTTGCCCTCAACCATAGCTCCAGCAAGGTCAGCAACCTTACCTAATAAACCTAATCCTATCATTCTTTACTCGCCTTTCCTTTTGTGTATGCTTCTTTGCCATAGAAGGCGGCAACGATAGCAGCTACAGAAACAAAATACACACCAGCAATAGATGCTAGTGACTTCATGGCTTCATCAAGATTAGCCAAGTTACAAAAAATTATAGCAAAAGGGTATAACAACATACCAAATAATGCAAACCAAGCCATCTTGCGCTGGGCATCTCTTTGAGCATCGTCATCTGCCATTTTTAACCGCTTGTCCTCTAAGGCAAGCTTATCCCATTCAGCTTGGTCTATTGAACCATTACCGTCTACATCAGCTTTTTCAAACTCAGTCATATTAGTCTCCTAATCAGCAAGGGGGTTGTCTAATGCCCGCTGTAGTTTATCCATTAATTTATCTTCTAATTCTTTCATATCACCACTTTGTGAAACTCTAACACGTTCTCGTTGATTTTCAAAGCGAACTTCTGCGGCGTCTATCATATCTCTAACTTTATCTTCAGACTTGCGTACCATGTCCTCAATTCTATCAGATTGGCGCTCAATGCTCAAAATATCATCACGCAGTCCACCCTTAATCTCGCGTGTGTAGTCCATAGTTTGTTGAATGTTAGCGTCCATTAAATCCATTTGAGTCTGATATTCGTTTAAGTCTAGTCCCGCGACCTCTTCGATCTTTTGGTACATAACAAAGCCGCCATATAAGCCACCTACGACTGTAGATAAGAACGCAAATATAGCTACGATAGAGCCAAACGACAACTTCATGCCACCAGTCTTGAACTCGCGGTCTGCAAGTCCATCTATATTATCTGCTATCTTGGTAGTATCCATCAGTTTTCAAACTCCATCTCGCCACCTGCATTCTGTAAGTTCTTTAGTGCTTCAAGTTCATCGCGTAGCTTTTGTATCTCCAAACGGCGTTGAGTTAGCTCTATCTGATAAAGATCATCGCAATTAATACGAGCCTTTGGTTTATCAAGCGGTATAACAATACGAGCGTATACGCCTATGTCTTTGCCACGACTGTTTGTGTTTAGCCCTGACAGTACACCTGTCACGCCATACTCTAAGTTTACACCTCCACCGACAGCGTTACTGCACCGCATACTACCTGTCGAAAAAGAATCTGACTGATAGTTCATAGGCGGACTTGGCAATGCAAGCGAAAGAGAACTATTGTCGGCTACAACAGAGCTAGATAACAAACAAAAGGCAGCTACTAATCTCATGCTGGCTCACCATCTAACCTTGAACATATCCTAGAAGAAATAAGAGTTCTTGACTGGTTGGTCTTTCTTACCTTCGACGTTGTGCATAGATACACAGCTTCAGGCATATCTCTTTTTCTTATGTAAACATCAAAAGATTTATGTTCTTTGTACTCAACCTGCATAATCCTATACGTTGTAGAGAATGGTATATTCATCCAGTTTAAATCAAACAAATCAATCTGATAATATCTTATTTCTTCCCTAGAGTTAAAGAGAGACATCTCTACTTTAACCACGTCTTTAACGTGAGATGTTTTTACTTCTGGATAGGCAGGCGTCATTTCGTGCGCAGACGCACCAAAAGTAACTAACGTACCTATTGTGATTATCTTACTTAGCAATGCAGCTCGCCTGCACAACCGCAGTGTAAGTGCCTCCCGGCAATGGTTTAGCTGAACCATAAGTAGCACTTGAGGCAGTAGAGAACCACGTTGACCCTGCTAATGTTAAGTTAAAGTTTGTGGTGTTACCTACAACTGTTTTAGCCGCTTCATAAGCTGACATGCCAGAAACAGATGTTTGTGTGACACTTGTACTACCTGTCCATGCAAGAGTATCAGATAAAGAAGGCGATGAGCTAAACGATGTTGGATGTGTTATACTAGCTATATAGGCATCTGCGATAGAAACATCATACCTAATTATAGGTAGTACACCGCCATCAGCAGGAGTAGTGCTTAGTTTACTGGCAATCGGGTTGCCGTATGAACCCGCTTTAGTTGTTTGGATAACACATTTAGCTTCTACGCTACCTGTGATCTCGACGTTAGCTAATGCAGGAAATGCAACCAACGAAAGTATCGCAATAGAATATTTCATATTAAACCTCATTTGTTATACTGCATATCGACCATTTTTTCGTGCAGAATCTGTTGTGCTAAGTTATTACGCAAGGCTTTCTTGTTGTCAGCTATCTCTGAATCAGCAAGACCGGGGGCGTCAGCATACACACCTCCATTAATAGATGCGTTATAATACATAGCTAAGTTTGTTTGTTGGTTAATAGCCATAATAATGTCATCTTGTCCTTGTGTCTTAAACAGGGTCAGTGCGTTGGCAGACGCTGTTAGACCCATCTCAATTCTATTTTCTTCTTCTTCCTCTTCTTCAGAAAGTATCAGATTGCCATCTTCATCATACTGAAAGTCTGTATCCGCGTCTATAGCAGCCATAGCATCTTCATCTTCTAGTGCATCATACAGTTCAACTACAGGTATTACAGGTATAGGTTTGACATACCCCGGACACGCAGGGTTAGATTGTTCGTCGTAACATTCGTCTATTCTATAGTTATATATAACCATAGCATCTTTGACCGAACCTTCCCCTTCAACATCAATTGAACCCGCACCCCATTGAGAAGCTGGGATGTTCGAAAGGGGAAACGATCTAACAATAGTGTTTCCGGGAACTCCTGACCAATCGTCTGTTTTTCGAAAGATATAGCCATCTGCGTCAACATTCTTATTGCCAATATGGACTTTCATGTTAGCGTCAGGGTCTTTTACTGTGGTGTATTTGTATAGTAAGCCATTAATATCAATACCCGGAATGTAAGGCAGCACAGAACTCATCCCCCAGCTTAGTGCTGTAGACGCGGCATTCCCTGTTGTTCCATAACTATAAGGATCACAAGAAGAGTAAGAAGGCCAAAGTGCTAATAATAACACTAAGACCTGTTTTTGTTTCAACATTCTCATTGAAAATCTTTCTCATTGGGTTGTTCTGATCTCTTTGTATTTCTTCTTTTACGGCTTCCATCTCCCAAGCAATTCTAGCTTTATCGCCCACCAACCCATCCTTGGGACAAGGCGTCCCCGCGTTGAGCATGGCTTCAAACACTCTTTCGTCCTGACACATTACAGATACGGCAGCTACCTTCATGCCCATATCATACATGGTTTTAGCGTTTTTAAGTTTTTCGCAGTTCATATCTCGTACAGTTCGACCTGCTGAGATGCCTAATATTTGTGTTTGCACAGCACCAGCTACACCGACAGTACATAAATCAGAGTTACTTGCGCTTATTTGCGGTGAGATTGCAGAAGGTGGTGGACTATTAATTGTAGTGTCCATCGTGCCATCCGACCTTACTGTGCTTTCAGACTTGATCGTGTCATCATCGTCAGCAAAAACAACATTACCAATAGTAAAACCCGCAATAAACAAGAGTATTACTATAAATAAACGTATCATTTTCTTTCTACCAGTCGGTCTAATTTTTCTTCTATACGATCAAACTTACTCATAATTTGACCAAGGACTTGAGATGAGTCAGTCTTAGTGACATATTCTTTAGCCAACTCTTCTCTAGTTCTATTAAGCAAAATGGTGACGCGCTTCAGTTCTTCATGGTGAGATTTAATCCACCATATTAAAAAACCAAATCCTGCGGTTAAAGCGAAGTTCCAAAGCGCGTCCATTTGCATTACTCAGCGCCCTCTTCTTCAGCTTCTTCTGTTTCTTTAAGTGATTTAGTAATCATCTTTACAAACGCATCTTTTCCAACTTTAAGTTGGTCTAAGTTAAATTCTGCTGATCCAATCTTTTGCTGCAAAGAATTAATGTGGTTAATAATAACCTTCTGCGTATCAGTAAGTTGGTCTTCAGTATAATCTTTGTCGTCAATCGTAATAACCTTTTTATCTTCAGCCATTTTGATCTCCTTTAGTTAAGTTAAAATTATGATGGTTTTGTAGGCCATGTTATATCATTAGGGAAACCAGATTGCTCTGGTAGGTTAAGCAAGTCAGTTCGGTACTGTGTCCACTCTGCTTGTTTAGCATCTGTTAGTTCAGCCCAGCGTAGAGGATTAGTTATTATAGGGTCTACTTCTTCGACTAACTTCTGGTCACGCTGACCTCTTACTGACGCGGCTAGTTCGGCAGTTATTTCCTCTGCTGTGGGTGCAACATAAGCCGCATAGTCTGAGCCAATGAGTTTAAGTAATACGCTGTTGTCTACAGTCATATCTGTATCATCAGGCATTAATCCATAAGGTATCCAACTGTATTCTGGATGGTTAATCTCTACTTCAAATGCAGTGTTCTCTGCGTTAAGTGATTGTGCGTTACGCACTTCTGTTATTGTTATTGTTGGCATAAACGCCTCCTATTGTTATTGTTTCAAGATATTCTAACGAACAAAGATTGTTGATACGAATAATAGTTTCCTGAAAATGCTGGGGTACTACTTGCAGAACCTGTACTATAATATCCAATACTACCCATAAGCCTCCAAGTCCCAGAAGGAGCAGTAGAATGAGCGCCTACAGAACTTGAGTTAGCAAATGTACTAGCAAATCTAAGTCCACTGCCAGCCACAGTAGTTCCAGAGGTAGCAGAAGCCGCAGAGGTTTTCCACATGAGAGCATAAGTACCAACAGCACCAGCAGTTGTGCTACCGCCAACACCTGTTAGGTTAGAGCCATCGCCGTAATAAACAGCATTTGAAGATGTAGTTCTAATACTTCCAACTTCACCACCACCATTAGTATGTTCAAAGATTATAGCTTTAGAAGAAGTACCGACTTCTCCTACAAAATTTCCGTGACCATTAGCAGTGCTACTTCCATTGTATGTTTGCCTTCCGCTACCATTAATCCGCAAACGTTCTGCGGCATTAACTCCAAATCTTAATGTGTTATCTCCGTGGTCATAATCAATATAACCAGCATCTGCATCACCATTATCCCCAAATCTAATAAGAGATTTATCCCCTCCATCACTGGCTGTGTTTAGGAGAAGTATAGCGTCGCCATCACCCCGAATAGTTGCGCCTGTTGATGTTGTGGCGAGTTTGGCGGCGTTGTCGTGGTATAATGTTACTGCACCATCATCATCTGCACTCATGTAATTTTCATTACCATCAGCATTTAGAAGATTAAAATTAGTTGCACGGATTTGTAAGTTGCCCACACCTTGATCTAATATTATACTATTAGAACCATCGTGATATATTTGTAGATCAGACCCTGTTCCTATATTGAGTTTTGCATTGTCTACAAGTGAAACACTATAGTTAAATTTAGCGTGACCAGCGTCAGACATATCAAGGGTGAGGGCTGTTATAGTTGAACCGTTATCATTGCCTTTGAACAGTATGTCAGCATCTGAAACTTGCGTCTTAATAATTAAATTATTAGACTCATTAGAAATAACTCCAATATCAGCTCCATCATCATGGAATCTTAGTTGCGCCCCACCTGCATCAAGAATAATATCTCCTGCAACGTCTAGTGTTAAGTCGCCAGAGCTTAGAGCAATCGTAGTACCATCAATATTAATATTATCAATGTCTACGCCAGCGTCTGCTGTTATTCTACCATTAAACGTAGCCGCACCACTGCCATCTCTTGGTAAAGTAATATGGGTAGTGTCCGTGCTGTTAAGCGTTGTTCCTATAAGTAATGAATTTGCACTTGCCCCTGAGTATTCAAGGAAACCACCTAAATCTGCTGTGCCATTTTTCTGCTCATAAAGCTCCAATCTTATAGCTTGGTCAACGCTAGTTGAAGAAACTGTTACCACTGGATTAGAGTCTGCAACATGTAAAACCTCTAACGCTGACCCAGTGCCCACGCCGACCCGATTATTACCACCATCAACAAACAGCATATTAGCGTTGCCATTTGATTCCACGCGGAAATCTACGTCAGCAGAAACCTCGTTAAATACCGCACCACCGTTTTGAGTTAAAGCACCATTACCTAAAACTTTAAATAAAAGATTTGACGCATCGTGATCTTGAATTAAAAATGCTTCGTCTGTTGTACTTCCTGCATTAATTTTGAGTCCGTAGGAACGTCCATCAGTTGCCTCTAAGTTAGAAACTTTAAACGCCCAATCGTTATCGCCAGTACCATCAGGTACTAAAATTGATGATTTATTAGGCGAAGCAAAGCCACCGTTAAACACAGTAGCGGCAGTTGTGGTCAGTACGTCTGTAACAAGGGCAGTGCCTGACACATCAAGGTTGCCATTGAGGTCAACCGTAGTAGCAGCAATTTGAATCTCAGTGTCAGCTACAATGTCTAACTGCCCGTCTGCACTTGAGTTGATGTAAATGCCAGTGTCACGGAACTGTATTTTTTGATCAGTAGTAGTTGTGTTGCCATTAGCAAGCACTTCCGCAAGAGTATCAACTGTACCAACCTGACTATCTACATACGCTTTGATTGACTGTTGTGTGGAAAGTTTGGTTGCGCTGTTAGAAGCCATATTGTCTTCATCCAAAACGCCATTCACTGTGGTAGAGCTTGCAATGTTCAAGCTAGTGCCAACTGTTAATGTAGCTCCAACCGCCACTGCACCAACGATGTTAAGAGCATCGAAATGTGCATTGTTGAAGACGTTTGCGGCTACGGCACCTGTGCCGCCACCATTAAAGTAAACAACTGCTGTTGTTCCTGCTGGAACTTCATAGTCATTAGATGCGTTATATGTACCTTGAAAAACAATAATGCTACGTGAGCCAGATAAGGCGTTTCGAATGTAAATAATCTTTTCAGCATCATTTGGTGTTAATTGAACATAAGCTGTTGCTCCAAGATCGCCGCCATCTACATAAGAAATTAAACGATTTCTACCGTTAGATGATGCGCCATCTGAAACTGGAAGCGCGTTTGGCGATCCAGAAGAGCCTGCTGATGATAATGTTAAGCTAATCTGACCGTCTAGTGCGGTATCAATTAGTTCTAAATTTGTATTTGTTGTATCGCCCCATGTGCCTGACTGTTCGCCAGTTCCTATAAGTTCGATCCCATTATTTAACGTATATGTACTAGCCATTTTGCGTTCCTATGCTGCTATATCGTCCCATCCGGGACTTTGAGACGGAGATTCGTCAGTCCACGATGGGGTAGAAGATGGATTAATTGGATTATAGCTTGGATTTTGATTTGGCACAATAGCCCCCCAAACTAAAACTTGAGCAGTATTTGCTGTAGCAGATACTCCTGTAACATTAATGATTGCATTAAGTTCAACATTAGCAGAACCTACTTGTCCTGCTCCTTGTGAACCTATTGCGTTTACTGTAATAAAAGTACCTACGTCTACAGAGCCAACAGAACCTGTAGCAGAAATTCCAGTCGGATTAACAACTACTTCAGCGATAACAGAAACCGCACCTACAGATGCAGTTGATTCAAGGCCAGTAACAGGAATTTTTCCGCCAGCAGTAACAGCAACAGAACCTAAAGAGCCTGTGCCAGACACTCCAGTAGCATTAACTACAGATTCTATATTTACGGTTGTTGATCCGGGTGATCCTGTGGCTGCAATGCCAGTAACTGAAGAATTAGAATTTGCAACAATAGAAACAGAACCAATAAGTCCACTTGAAGACAATCCCGTAGAAGGGACAATGGCATTACCAATTATAGAAACTGTTCCAATGTTACCTGTGCAAGATACTCCTGTAACAAGAGCATTTACACCTTCTCCTACAGTAACGGAACCTACTCCGCTTGTTGCAGATACTCCTGTAACAAAAGCATTTACACCTTGTTTTACAGTTACAGAACCAATCAGTCCATTTGTGGACAAACCCGTAACAGGTACGTTGACCCCAACACCTTCAACAACAGAAACAGAACCTATTCCACCTGTGCCAGCTATTCCAGTGGAATTAACAACAGCTTCTGCAATTACGGTTAGTGATCCGGGTGATCCTGTAGCCGCAACTCCAGTGACGTTTACATTAACGCCAATACCCTCGACTATAACAACAGAACCTATTCCACCTGTTGATGCTACTCCTGTTACATTAATATCTGCATTTGCGTTTACTAATACAGATGTAACTGAAGCATTTGCCTGTAATCCATTTGTTGGAACATTGGAATTGCCAATTACAGAAACTGTTCCAATGTTACTTGAAGAAGATACTCCAGTAACGTTTATAGAAACACTTTCTTCTACAGTTACAGAGTCAACCGCTCCTGTTCCAGATACACCAGTGACAGAAAAACTCGTTCCTATGGACGTTGTTACAGAGTCAACCACTCCTGTTCCAGATACACCAACGACAGGCGCATTTACGCCTTGTTGTACCGCAGCCGCACCGACTTGTCCTGTTGCAGATACACCTGTTAAATTAATATTTGTTTTTGAAACAACAGAAACAGAACCTGCTTGCCCTGTAGCTCCAATGCCAGCAACGGATACATTTACGCCAACACCTTCAGTAACAGCAACAGAACCTATTACACCTGTTGCAGATACTCCAGTAGCATTAATATTTGCATTTGCGTTTACAGTTGTTGATCCAGATGATCCTGTAGAAGAAACGCCAGTAACTAATACGTTGAGGCCAACACCCTCAGCTACAGAAACAGACCCTATTCCGCCTGTTGAGGTTAGACCTGTTACATCAACACCTACCGCCGCTGATGTCGAAACAGCACCGACTTGACCTGTAGAGGTTAGACCATTTGGAGAAACATTTGCTTCTGCAATAACAGAAACAGATGTAACTGAAGCATTCGCTTGTAATCCATTTGTTGGAACATCAGATGCACCAGAAGCACTTACTGATCCAACAGAACCTGCACCTGAAACACCTGAAGCAGTAACAGGAATAGCTGAACCCCAAGCCAATTCAGACCACGAGCCACGCCCCCATCCTGTTATTACTGCCATAGGATGTTACTCCTTATGCGATGCGGATAATTGCGTTACTTGCGTCTGCTGCTGGGAATACAACTTTAAAATCACCGTTTGTAGATGTTTTATCACCACCAAAGTCCAAGATCACAACTGCTGGATTTCCTGTTGCGGTATCATTGTAAATTATAGCACCACGAGCAGTTATAGTAGATGAAGCCCATGTTGTATCTGCAAAATCAGTAAACGCAGTAGTTCCTGAAGTTGCTGGATTAACACGAGTTAAAGTATTTCCACCTGCCGTATAGTTGGTACCTGTAACTTCGTTGGTTGTAGTATATGCTGTAGTTGCAGCATTAAAAGAAGCACTATTTGTATATAGTGCAATCTTAAAGGTGTCACCACCACTGTTTAAAAAGTTATGCACACCTTCAAGAAGTTCTTTCTTAAAGCTGGTACACATAAAGTTACCTGAAAAGGCCATATCACAATCTCCTTATGAATCTAATGTTGTTATATTATAATTATTTTTTTGTTTTGTCATGTCTTTTCTCTCATAATTAATCCAGTGCGATAAGCATCAGTAACTTCTTGAGATTCACCAAAGTTTTTGACCCTAGACATAGCTTCAGTAAATCGCTGAGTATAGTTTGCAACCAAATCACCTTCACCCTTCATAAATGTATAAGCTTCGATAAGAGTTCCATACAATAAAGCCACAGAAGCGTTTGTACTTAACCATGTAGTATTGTTATCACCTACAGACGTTAGACTTGGAGGTCTATAGAAGTAATGTAATTCTACTTCATATGCCTGATCTGGGCTGGGAGCTAATATAAAGTTATTTATGTCGAATTGAGCATAATAACGAGGCCCACCAGTTGTAGATTTATCAGGATTAAAAGACTGAACAAAGTTTACATCTTTAAACATAACAAATTCTTTTGAATTGTTGGCTGTATAAGAAAGACTAAATGGAGCCAAATAATCACTTGGCAAGGCAAGATATTGAGCGTTATTTGCATCTGTAGCGTATGCTGTTAGATTACCTGTTTTATTCCTTCTAAAAACCTCTAATTGAGCTATTTTTAAAATACGTTCTTCTGCATTCTTGATAAATACATTGATATTATTCACAAAAGTTGTTTCTGTGTTCTCAGTGTAGTCTTGAATTGCTGTTTTCATTTCTGCGTATGTAAAACTCATGATATTGTCACCGTAACTCCACCTACTGAACCAGTAGCAACTAAATTATTAGGGGTTAAACCCTCATTGTATGTCATTCCTACTGGATTCCATCCCCATTGTATATTGTCTTGTTGCAGAACGTTCTGTTCAGGACGCGGATTTCGCAACGCTTGTGGGTCTGGAGTAGCTCGTAATGGCTCTAATTGAGGTTGTTTTGCTTCCCATTCATCCTTGCCAACTAGCAAGCCATTCCACTCTTTTCGCATGTCTCGCAAGCGATAACGGAAGCCAGAACGGTCAGATATACCATATGCCCATTTTCCAGTGGCATATTTAGACATAGCCATAGCTCCTTAAATCTGGAGCCACACGGAAGGACGCTCTATCTCTATCTTCGTCCATTGCGCGGTTTAATTCTTCTTCATATACCGATTTTAGCATTTGTGAGCGATCTGGGGCGCGTTTCATAGAGATATAATAGGCTAATCCAGCGGCTAAAGCAGGGTAAAAACGGAAGGGAACTTGCGCTGTATTAGTGTAAGTATCAGCGTCATCCATGCGTACTAAAGCGTCATAATACACCACATCAGTGTTATTATCAGGTAAAGGCCACATTTGAAGGACTGGATTTATCTGTCTATCAACAAAAAACTGTGTTGGTCTTGCAACTGTAGATTTTGTTGGAATATTTAAGTATTCGTCTCTACTTATGCGGTTTAAGGCATAATCTGTGCCATCTCGACGTATAACTAGGGATAATATGTCAATTACATCAGTTCCAAGAGGCTCATTACCATCCCCTTGAGTAACAGTGAAGTTTTTTTGCGCTATAGTCCATTGATTTAAGCCTCTATTTGCCCAATCAGCAAACATTAGGTTCATAGAGCGTTTTGCAGTCTTTAAATCATATCCAGTACGAACTTCTAAGCCACATCTCTCAAAAGCTTCCTCAATATAGTCTGCTACGTCTAATTCAAAGTCTTTAGAGCCTGATACAGTCATTTCTTTTTCCTTTTTAGAGCCTTTACTCTACGAGGCTTACCCGCAGGTTGACCAATACGCTTCTTTTGGGCTACTCTACTACGCTTTTCACTCGCTGTCATCTCTGATTTTGTTTTTGGGGTTTTAGAACTTACGCGTTTGCTTGGGCGACAGTAAGGAGTTGCGCGTTTTTCACCTTTTTTACGTCCACAAGACTTGCCTGTCTTAACATCTTTCCAGTCTTCTTTAAACCAACGCTTTAAAGCAGCACCTTTTTTTGTTTTTCTAACAGCCATCAGCTTTTCTTTGTCACTTTTCGGCGATTAGACATCACCTTGCCACAACCGTTTGCTACAGCACCGCCTTTTACCATTCGACGCACTGGACGTTTGCGAAAATCATTAGATGGCTCAATAACGCCACCCATAGCCTTCTTAACAGGCTTTTTCTTGCTGTTTCCCCAGTTTTTAGCGCCTTTTTTTCTACACTTAGCGATTGCTCCGCTTGCGTATGCGCTTGGAAACACCTTGTACCTTGCTTTTACCTTTTTGTAGCACGCGTCTTTTGGCATTCTTCTTCCTTTTCATGGGCGATTTAGTAACTTGTTGCCCCATCTGTGAACGGCTCATAGCCATTTAGCACTTCCATCTTTTTCTAGCTTGTCTCAATCGACTATTTGGGTCTTTTGCAGCTTTTGGAAATTGTTTCATTTGTCCTGCTGAACGTGCGCAATAAGATTTACGGCGTTTAGAGGCGGCACTACCCTTTTTAACCTTGCCAGTAACGGCAGTTTTAAGTTTAGAGCCGGGATTTTTCTTACGATAAGCGGCAACACCTTTTTTAGTCATACCTGCACCAGCTTTTGTCTTGCGGTAGTTACCGCCTTTGCCAGTGGTTTTTCTTATAGTATTTTCTTTCTTACGAGGCATATCTCACCTA
>Ga0196887_1000679_pt1 | contig 15733 bp, 18 predicted proteins | sample VirMetDEL_Mar_31_FD_169094 | JGI IMG/M metagenome (GOLD analysis project Ga0196887, IMG submission 169094) | Aqueous microbial communities from the Delaware River and Bay under freshwater to marine salinity gradient to study organic matter... | ecosystem: Environmental > Aquatic > Marine >... | reverse complement strand
TTGGTTGAATTAGCGCTAATGGTTGCACTGTTTACTCCTAACCGATCGTAGAGTAGGTATAAAGGAGATTCACTATAATCTCCCACATACAGCCAATTAACGGTCAAGCCCGCTGGAGGCAGCCCTTCCAAGAAAGCCACTAGCTCTTGCTGTGCTGTAGTACCTCCTGTAAGAGGCCAGGTACCTGTTGCAGCTACCTCTAGAGCATCTGAGCTCAATCCATTAAACCCGTTGGTACCTCCGTGGCTTAAGTCTTGAAATTCAGTACCCCAGCTGGCTCTCATCCTTACGCCTACTTGCCCAGGCAATACATCTGTAGGTTCAAAACCGGACAATGGTCCAGAACCGTGTGTCCAGCTTTGACTAAATTCTGGGTCGTCAGGATGTAAACCACGAGTTTCAATGTCATACGGATAAGCAGCTGCACCGCTAAAACGCACTTCAAATGTGCTAGGCACACTGTCCCAGTCTAGGAAAAAGGGATTAGAGGTATTGGTAGGAGCGTACTTGCCTCCAAGGATCATTGTAGTCTCTAGATCTAACGTGTAGCTAGCTTTAGTTCCGTCTACAGAGTCAGACTCTCCGAGCATTGACCAATTGTCAATGTCAGTCCAACCATCCAAAGAGCTGCCTGTGTATTGGTACACTCCTGGAGCATCCCCAGCTACACACGCTAAAAACCCTAGACAACGCTGTTTGGCGTTTTGATCAAAGGCCTCACTCAAGGCGGTATAGAAACCAATTCCCTTGACCTTATTAGAATTTAACTCAATCAGATTGTGATTGGAAAATTCCGGTGTTGCAATTGTATCAACGAGTAAAAATGGCATTATCCGAAGTTTAAGGTGAAGTCCATACCTGCTTCCCAGGCACTCGTATTAACAAATTCACACAACACATATGTCTGTGCTACCCCAGTAAACCCTTGAATCAAGCCTAATGCCTGTAGGTCTAGGTCTAGTTCATGAACCGCTACGATACCACCCACGACGACGGCAGGTACTCCGGTAGCCCCAGGAGCTTTTACTTGAGGTGTACCGGAATGAAAATTTGCTTTAGGCACACACAGAAGATGCAGAATATCTTCCGATAGTATAGCGCCTCCATCGTTAGTAAACGGGTGGTTGTTGTAGTCAGAACCTGCTTGAAGATCTTGCTTTACAATAGATGCTACACCACTGGCTATTGCTGTATTAATACTGAACGGAATAAGTGTTGGAATGACATTAAGAGCCAGTACGGTGTCAAATGAAGTATTCAGCATATTTAAAACAAAGGCAGGAAGCACGTGCTGCATGGATAGAGAAGTTGTCTTTTCACCACCAGCAAGCAAAGCAGCTGATCCTGTAAATGAGCTTGTCATAGAAACAGCTCCTCCAGATGTAGACGGTGATACGAAATAGTCGCTAGTAGCAGCGCCCAAAGTCAGCACGTTAGCAGTAGCAGCGTAGTCAGCAGTATTGTCTACGTTAAAGCTGCCTGCAATCTCTGAAGCATTCGCATTAACGGTTAGGTTTTCGGCCAACGTGAACGTATTGTTCTGAACGGAAACCTCAAGACTATTGATATCTGTTTCAAACTCAGAGACGCCTACAAGCGTCATATCAAAGTTGTCTAGAGAAACCTCAGTACCTACTTCAAACAAGAATGTATTAGCGTTTCCAGAGGTTTGTGTAGTACCTCCATTGTACAGATCAAGGTTATTCAAAGCGGTAGAAGGCACCCCAGTACAAATGACCCGAAGAACGTCTTCTAGACTGGTTCCTTCATCAAAGACATACCCTTCGTCAGCACCGCCTACGCCACCGGAAAAGGTAACTTCTAGTGGTTCAAGCAATACGCCAGATGAACCTGAGGAGAGTGATGAAAGGAAGTCAGCCAGTTGAGGTGACTCCACTTCAATGCGACCAAATTTATCGGTCTTAAAAGTACCCTTAGTGCGGCGTCGTAGACTCATGATTCAAAAGCTTGAAGCTTGGCTTTAATGTCCTGAAGCATGCCACTGTTGCGTTTGAGTTTCAAAGCCCGTACAGCTTGCTCCATGTCTTCTCCGAGAACTTCATCACCATACAAGTAGGTGTTGCCGCTTTTACGCAAAACACTGCAATCCAAACACTCTTTAATCAGAGCAATGGTTTCCAGATTCTTGTCGTTGGCTACCCGAATAAATTCAGCTGGATCAGCTTCCATCATTTCTTCTAGTGCCAATTCCTTTTGATCCTTGGTCAATCCTGTTACAGACTGCCCGTTGGCTTTCAACACGGTTTCCATGCGGACTTCATCTTCGCAGATCAGAATCAAATTCTTATATGCATCCTTACGTTGCCGTGTTTCTGCTACCCGCTCTTTCTCATCCTGAGCTGGATCAAAGAAGTAATAGCGGGTACCGTTGATATCCTTGTCTTCTTCCTCCGCTACATGTGGGTGGTTGCATGCAAACCGGAACTTGACAAAGTCCATAGGGTTGTTAGGCTCACCATCTTCAGATGTAGAGATGTCAAACTCTACTCCTTTCTGCGGCACCTCAATGCTCATTTCTGCATAAAACCTACGCACTGCATTGCTCCAACCGGGATCTGAATGACTCATGCCCATGACTGAAGGCAAGATGTTTTTCTGCTCTGTCAAGCTCAAGCCTTTAACCAGGTTTCCATTCTTGTCAAACACGCTACCTACGCGGCGTTTAGCATCGACATAGATGTCATCTGGCAGGTTAGTGGTATTGTCACGACGGAACAGGTAAATGATTTTTTCGCTCATAACTAGATATATGTTTAGGGGTTTTCTACGTAATTCATGGGGCGTGCAGTCGCATTTGTTTTGTTAGACTGCACGCGGGTCCCCTGTCCTAGAGAATTGAATCTTACACCTAGGATTGACTCAGACATGTTGCGCCGTTCGCAACGATGGCCGTTAAACTTTTTACTCATCCACTGCAACTTTCACAGTCTTCAGGACTGTCTATGTTGCAGCTCAACTCTCCGCTTTCTTGCTTGTCCTGAGTCTTCTTGACTCTTTCAGGATTCAAAAAGCTGATGTCGTTTTCTTCGTTCATTACCTCCGGGCTTTACGAATAATCTGCTTCCGTGACCGAGCTGCCTTCCGACCTACAGCCTTGATCTGACGCATAGACTTAGACAGACCACGCTTAGACTTATTGACAGCCTTCTTGTTGCTCCGAGTAGCCTTCTTAGCAGCAGTAGCTTTCTTACGCTTTTCAGCAGGAGTAAGAGCCTTAGCAACTGGTTTTCTAACCTGAAGAGTGGCTTTGGCACCAGAGGATACCGGACCTGCTTTCTTCGCCGTTGCCTTCTTAATAGAGGCGTCTCGTTGTGGCCCTTTACCGTATGCGGAGTTAATTCTGTTCTGAACCCGATTGTATTCAGGAGTGCCTTTAGTCAAGTTCTTACGCCGCGCAATAAGCTTGTCCAGGTCGGCGTCATTCTTCTTAGCGCCTTTGTACGTTCCTGCATCCGTAGTCTTAGGCTTTACTGGTTTTAGAGTAGCCTTTTTAGGTGTGTTCTTAGGTGCAGGTTTAGGAGTCAGTGGCTTGGGCGCATTCATTCGGACTTTAGGTGCCCTGCGTTTGTTTGCGGCTGAACGCTTGACTGAACCATCTTTGTTCTTGCCTGCAGATCCCTGTGAACGATTTTGAGCTAGTTCACGGGGGCTTTTAAGTTTAACTAGAGAAGTACCACCTTGGCGCATAATGCGCTTCTTGGATTTTTTAGATGTCTTGTAAGGCATGACTTAGCATTTCCAACGTCTTCGTGCTTGACGAATACGTGAGTTAGGGTTGTTACGGGTTTTAGCGCTGCTTCTTTTTAGCTGTCCCAACGAGCGAGCGCAATACGACTTGCGGCGTTTAGCCGATTTAGATCCCTTCTTTACTTTACCCGTTACAGCTGTCTTCAGCTTGGATCCTGGGTTAGCTCTGCGATGGGCAGCAACGCCCTTCTTAGTCATGCCTGCACCAGACTTGGTAGAGCGGTAGTTAGCCCCTTTACCACGTGTGGTGCGACGAATAGCAGTTTGCCGTTTTTTGGTTACAGCCATTACTTCTTCGTCTTAGCCTTCCGTCTTTTACTTTTCTTCTTCTGTGAATTCTTAATTGCTTTATTAGTAGGAGCTCCTGCTGATCCAGGTTTACGCATACGCTCACCAGACCCCGCTTTAATGCGGTTTTGTTTAGCGTGAATGTTGTGCCATAAACCTTTTCTTACTCCCATCTCTTTTCGGTGTAGGATTAAGGGGAGAGCCGTTAAAGCCCTCCCCCATCCATAATCGGATTAGCTGCGAATGCACTCCAGGTGCAAGCAGTTAGTAGCACGACGAATGCTAATGCCACACTCCTTCAAGAAGTGGACAGCAGAGCCGTCTACGTCAGTGGCACGCAATGCGTTTCCACCAAACCCAGGAGGTACTGAAGCACCAGCTACAGCCCAACGAACCAACTCACGGTTCTTCCGGGTAATCATGCTGACGTTGTTCTCACCATCATAGGTGCTCATGTCCAAGAAGATCATGCGATAGCTCTCCAGTGGAAGACCCGTAACAGGGTGGCGATCACTAGCAAGAGCACGTGCACCGTGATCAAACAAGGGCAAGTGACGCACAGTAATGGTGTGCCCATCGATGTGCTGGTACTGAGTGAAGAATCCACCCAAGGAGAGGTTGCGACCGCTTCCACCAACGAACGATCCGGGATCGGTGTTCTTGATGTAAGTCTGGCTTGACAGCTCATCCTTCATAGCGTTATCAAACTCTTCCATACCACCGAGGCCGGTGAAGAGAACAATGTTCATCTGGGAAGCATCTGAAGCGCCATAGAGAGCGTCACGTACAACACCCTTGAGCTTCTTAGCGGTGAGCACAGAGTATGTGTCAACGTTAGGAATCTGCTCAATCACGCCGCTACCGAGAGGAATAGCCTTGCCGTTCTCATCACGCAAGTGAATGAGTCCGTCGCCATCACGGTTGTAACGTGAGTACCACATAGCCAACTCAGTCTCCTCTTTCCAACGCAACATGTGCTGGTACTCCTCAAAGTCGTACCACAGGTTGGTTGAGCGACCACCAACGTTGAACTCGAAGTTGACCACACGGTCGGGCATGTTACCCTCGTAGCGGTATGACTTACGAATCAAGCTGATCTGGTTGCGCATTTTGGAAGGAGCGACCCAGTTGCTTTCGTTACCACGCGATCCGGAAAAAGCGTTAGCAGCAAAAATCTGAACAGCCAGCTTTCCAGACAGCTCGCTAGAGGCTACTTCTGTAGCGCTGTCGCTTGTGACCAAGTCACAGTTATACTTCCAACCTCCAGAGGTTTGAACAGGGTCACTGGTCAAACGAATCTGAGTGTTGTTGGTATCACCAAATTCCACGATGTAGTTCTTGACGAACCAACGATCCACAAACATCACAGTACCACCATTGACAGTAATAGTGCCGTTACCAATACAAGGAACGCTCTTATTCAAGCGACCCATTACTGGATAATCGTACTCTACATCATTGATGTACTTCACGTTGCCCATACCTTCTGTCAGGAAGGACAGTGGGAAACGCTTATCCTCTTGACCAGAGAGGTGAGTAATAACCGGAGAGAGAACGTCCGGTTGGGTCATGAGTGCATTGGCCAACGAGTTCTCGTCGGTCATGCCATCGGCGTTAAATACGTCTTCGTAAAGACGCAACTTTTTCAAATTGTCAGACATAGATTAGTCTTGTTAGGGTTATAGCAAATCCCGCAATGAAGGAAGGGGGGTGCCTTTGGTTACAGTCGACTTGCTACGAGACTTCATCCTAGTCGAGGCGGAGGGAGAACTTTGGAGCTTTGCTTTCAAGCTCTGGGTTGTTTTTGTTTTGGCGATGTTCCTTGTAAGCTTGTTCAAGTCAAAGCCTTGATAGATCAGATACTCCAGCGCTAGGGCTGTTTCTGTATCGAGTTTACTGCGGTCGTGGTCCCGTTGTGTGGAACCCTTCTGATCTACCGGTAATGTCATCCAATCGTAAAACTGTTTGCGCTGACGTTGGGGAATTTGTAGCCCCTTGAGCTCGCCAGAGTCTACAGTCTTAGATACTTGTTGCCAGTATTGCTCTGCTTCAGCACGTTGAGTAGCTGCTTGCTGCTCTTGTTGAACCAACAGCTGTTCTTTTTCCTGGGCTTGGTTGCGCTTTAGATGACCGAGATAGACTTCAGCATTATCCTTGAGGATACCTGCGTCTTCGTACGCATCTAGCATCTTGGTAATTTCCTCATCACCAAAGCCTTGCGTACGCATGCCATCTTGTACAACACGCCTTTGAACGGCAACATTGTCATCTACAGCCATTCCGCTGTAATCCAACTGCGCTTGTTGCGCTTGGAAATACTTCAGCGGATCTCCATTGTTGGAGCGGTATTGAAAGTACTCTCGTACGTCAGGATACTGTTCGAAGATGTTTCCAAGCTGCTCTTCAGCAATCTTGTTTGCTACAGCAGAAGTGTATTTCTCTAGACCATCATAGTCATCAGAGAAGTCTCCTTCTACTTGGTAACCCAACCGCTGAGTCAAGGTTTCAATAACCCCAGGCTCATCTGATGTAGGTTCTTCTGCTGGTTCTTCCAGTGCAGAAGCTTGTTCAGCTTCCTCAGCTACTGATTCTTCCGGCGTATTTACCGGTGTTTGTTCCTCTTCTGTAGCTGATTCTGCCGCAACTTGCGGTTCTTCATTTACAGAAGGTTCTTCTGAATTCTCAACAGACGTTTCTGCTGAAGTTTCTACAGGTGCAGGTGCTGAATCGTTCAGCCAGTCTACTCCTTTGAGGCTATCTAAGCCAAGCTCTTTGTTTTCGGCCATCGTATTGAATGTAGGTTATATGGAATATTATTCCAAGAAAAACAGTACTCGTTATTATTTATCTGTTTTTCCGTCGTTATCGTGGTCTGTATCCTTAGAAGCTGCTTGGATATGCGCTACTTCTAATTTGACTTGACGATCCATTTGATTCTCTTGAGCTTCGTGTTGTTGCTCAACTTGGAGCTTCTGCAGTTCTACCTGCATCTTGCTTTGCTCTTTCTGTTGTTCCGCTGCTTGAGCTGCTTTAGACAACTCCGCTTGTTTAGCTTCTACTTTATCGGCAAGCTGTTTGATCCTAGAGAAGTTGTCTGCATCTAGGATTTGAGCAATGGAACCAACACCCACTCCGTTTTGAGCCATGGCTTGTAGCAGACCGCGCATCTGTTCCATCTTCTGGGTCTCCTGGGCGGAGTTCTTAGCAAAGATTCCAAACTCACTTTCCTGATAGCTTGAGCCTTCGATATCTAACCAAGCATTGCGGTAGTCGTCAGTGATGTATTGGACTTTCTTGCCTTCACGAAATGCATGCTTAGACGTATCCAAGAGTCCTTGCATTTCCTTTTGCTCAAACTTCTCATACTTCCTAAAGATCTCTTCAGTAATGGCAGTGCTTTGAGCAATGGCACTTTTGGTAGATCCTGTTCCGTCACTGGCCATGACCTGACCCTTACGCTGACGAGAGATACCCAAAAGCTCTTCCCACTCTTGCTTGATGGCTTGTAGCAACTCAATCTGAGTTGCCATATACTGACCAAGCGACATGTCCAGTACTTGGTACTGATTGAAGGAAACCCTTTCGTTGTTCTTGCCCTCTGCAGTAGAATCAATAAACGCAAAGCCCATTGCGTCCGCGTAGTACATGAACTTTTCTTCATCCCAGCCATGACGCTTAGGAATAGTGTTCATTTCAATCAGAGCAATCTTGTCTTTGTTCTTGGCAATGGTGAGCTCTAACCGGTAGTGGAATACGTTGTACAACACCTGGTAAGGCATTCCCATGGAAATGATACTGACGTTCTCTGCATGCCTGTTGGAGTATGCCCGTCCGTTGTATGGCAGCTTGCACTTAGAGATGTTGTCTAAAGACGCACGCTGACCTGCAACAGGGTTAATGCCTACGTAGATGTCATTGTCAATCTGATACCCTTCCCACACCTCATTGATCCAATACCACTCTGTCGTTTCACCGGCCTCCCGATTGGTCTTGTACGTGTCACTTACCATGCTCATTTGCTGAACACCCATCTCATCGATGTACTCCAGCACGCCAACCTTTCTAAAGGTCTTCCATACCACATGCATGATTTCTACAAACCGGCCCTTGTCACCAAAGTCGTTTTCTACCCGTTGCAAGAAGGGTATAGAGAAAGACGTAGAGTTGTTGCGGCTGTGGTCTTCTAGCTGATCTATCTGCTCTTCGGTAAGCAGGTCATAGAACTGGTCTACAACAGCGTTGACACTCATCAATTGCCGGCGCACTACCCAATCCCCATCTTCAATAAACTCCAGGTCTGGTGACTTAGAGAAGTCAATGTCTAGAGGACTGACAATCTCATATTCCACATCATCCATACTGACGCCCTTGTAGCTGTAGACATAGCCAGAAACCAGCCAGTCAAAGAAGCCACGCATCATCTTATCCTCCAGGTCTAAGTTGTCCCTGAGGTAGTTCAGTACTTGTTGACCTACGATTGCGCGCGAATCTTGGTAGGTTGTTTTCATGTACTCTGCTACCTGCTCGGGAGTTTTAGCCTCTTGGTTAGGCTGATTGGTATTAATGCCTTTTTGGTTCAGGCTATTGATGAACATCTTCTCGAGGTTCTCAAGCACCATAGCCTTTTCCTCCTCAGCCATTTTACTGACTGCGTCATCATTTGAGACCGTCACCATATAGTTGCTTGGACGAGATGTTTTCTCTCCTAGCAAAAGGTCTACGACGGGTTTAATGATGTTGTAGTTCCGGAGCTTAGCGGGAAAGTTTCGTTGCTTTCCAGGGGTGTTGTACGGGTTAGTGACGTAGTTGTAGTCACTCTCGTTCATGTGGCCGTTGTATGCTTCATAGAACTTCAGCAGATCGTGCTTACCGTTCATATTGAAGTTGGATTCTTGAATGAATCCTTTTACAGTATCAATGCCCCATTGCTTGGTCTTCTTCCTAGATGAGACCTTTTGTTTTGGAATGTGATTTTTAGCCATTACACAAAGAGTTCACGGGAGAAAAACCCCGTTTCAATAAATTCAGATTGTTGTTCTACCGGCTTGTCATAGAGATCCATCATGAAGAACATCCCTATCAGCAGGGCTGAAGCCCGGTCAAAGTTTCCTTGGTCATTCCACTTAATCAGCTCATCGATCAGAGCGATATCGTAGATGTTGTGCAGGTTGAGCTTCCACTCTCCCTCACTGTTTTTAGAGCGCTTTTCTTTTAGCCAGTCTCTTAAGTACAATACGGCTTGGCTCTTGCGCTGTTTGGAACCCATACTCAAGCCATAGTTTCTACCTAGACTCTTTGCTTTAAACCCATTAGATCTGTCAAACAGCTCTACCTCCTCCATAAGGCGATGCAGGTTCTTGGTACGCTTGGCAAACGGTATGACCTCCCCTCGGTCATTCTCAAATCCAATGCGTGCGTTGTAGTACTCCGATAGCTGAAACAACGTGGTGTTGTAATCATCTTGAGTCTCTGGCCTGCCTACGTAGCTAGCCACAATCATGTCATCAGGCTTGCTAAACGGATTGGGACGTTTCAACACATACGCCGAACCTAAACTGCTGCCAGTGGAGGTATCATGAGCGTAGGGGTCGTGTGCAATGAAGTAGAGGTTAGAGGGGATCTGACCTTCACTGTCTCGATAAGGGCTTTGATACACGACTACGCAGCCTGTGATATCGTCTCCTTTCTGGTGCGGGAATTTAGTAATAGGGCGGGCTTTCTCTGAAGGACGAAACTTGAGCCCTCCTTCAGCAGCTACTAAGTATCCTGGTGTTCCAACACTGTCTAGTTTCTTGGATCTAACAAGGTTTCCTCTGTGCTCTACAAGAGCGGCAGTTGGGAACACATTGCTACTAGTTTGGAGAAAAGCTTCCCTAGGCTTCCAAGGGTACTCAGTGATGTGTTTATCAAAAACTCGCGCATCTTTTGACTCTGTTTTTATTCGTTCGCGCTCGTGTTCCTCGTGAAAACGAGCTTTATCGGCAAGGCTGTTGCCATCTGTATCCATGAACCCCACCTTGTTTCGAAAGGAGGGGAAAAACCATCCGCAGTGGGTACCGTCGCCACCGTCGTCCCAGATGTTATTGACCGGAAGTAGGTTGTACGGCGTAGGGTTGTAGAACATAGACTCGAAGTCAATCGTGCCGCCGTCCATATCACCACCTGTACCGAAGATGATCATCTGACCCGTTGTAATTCCACCGTCTTCTACGGTAGGTCGGGTAGCCATAAATGTGTTTTTGAGGTTAGAGAAGGCTCCAGCTTCCTCGAAGATTACCAGGGTAGCATCTTTACCACGGGCCGCGTCTGGGTTGTCTTTAAACGTAATGGCCTCTACTTCACTCTTGTATCCTTTCTCTACTCCCTGACTATTGATGTACTCCAGGTAAGAAGCTTTCTTGTGGTTCTGCTTGTCAATTTGACTGCGCCTTTTAGACCACCCCGTGTGCTCGTTTAGAAAGTCCATGTTAGCCGCAGCCATAGTCATGATGCCCTTTGGGTAGAGATACTTCTTGTCGAAAGCACACAACAAAGTGTAGCTGTTGCGAACGGTGTTGTATGTGTTGGTGGTAACAGCGGCGTTCTTGTATGAGAACCCTTTACGCCGTGCCTTAGACACAATCAAGTGGTGTCCTCCACCTAAATACTTAGGATCTACAGTAGTACTCAGCCCTAGCTTTTTAAGCTTAACGGGTGTAGTGCCGTTGCGGGCGATGTCCATGAGCCAGAAGTACTCGTAGTCACCATCCCAGAAGTGCGGAAAGGCAATGCTTTTAGTAGCACTGGTTCCTTGGATCTGCTCAGTAAGTTTAATCTGGCAGTAGTTCAGATAGAAGTAATGGTGCCCTGTAATAGACGTGCCGCCTACGGTGTATCCCTTGCGACAACGGTCTAGCTCCTCAGTCCAGTAATTGTAAAACTCCCGACTTCCTGGAGGCGCATCGGTGTACCATCCCTTTTTCAAAAACCGATTGGCTGCTTCTTGGAATAACTGAGTATTAACAAGCATCAGTCCTCAAACATTCCTTTGGTGCCTCCACCCCTAAGCTTGGACTCACCCGATTGCTCCTTCTTAACACGGTCCTCTAGCCCATTGATAACCTCAGTCATCTTAGGCAGCCGCTCTGCGAGCTCAAGCAACTTGGTCACATTCTTTACAGCAACGCCTACAGTGTCTTTTTCCTCATCGTCTGCCTCACTCAGCAACAGTTCAATCTTGCGAGTCAAAGCACCAATGGCTTTTTCTGCACTGTTCAAAGCGTGTTTGGTAGTCTGCAAGGTCTTGACTGCCGGGGTAGTCTGTAGTTCGTTGTACTTCTCTACTGCAGCCGTCATGCGCTTAGACAGCTTAAAGTCTGCCGGCATTGTCAGATCCCTTACCACACGCATGTGGCGATCTGATTCTTCGTAGAGTTGATATGGCGACTTGTAGTCATGCATATGATAGATGTAGGCGAACCACATCAAGGCGTTTTTTTTATCGCGGTTCTTGTCCTCTGCGATAAGCTCTCTAAACTCTTTAATGAGTCGTAATTCAAGGTCTACTACAACTTGAAAACCTTCAGTTCGAAATAGACTCATGCTTTTTTCTGGATAGGTATTTGCTAATAGATATGTTTAGGCGTCTAAGTCTGTATGGATTGACTTTAAAGCGACCGAAATAAGGCATGCGCACACTGTCAAACCACCCCTTTTCTATGGTGTACCGGATAAAAGCAAACTGACTTTCAATCACCTGTTCAATAGGGTTCAAATCACCGCCAAGCTCCTTCTGGATCTCTTTAGCTATCTCGTGTTTTAATTTATTCTTAGCCAATGCACACAATTGCTAATAAGATGATTGCCATCATAAACCCATTGTTTCTGTACTTCATGACCAGGACTCTATCCACACGGGCAAAACACCTGCTATACTGTGTGGTGGTATAGGATCGGGTGGTAATGGCCATATAGGATCATCATCATCTCCTCCTTGAGAATCATCAGAGTCATCATCATCTGGATACCACATCATAATGGATATCTCATCCGTTCCAATGGCTATTTCATGCTGTGGTATTAAGATGTCTTCTTCTTCAAACCTTTGAAACTGCTTGTTCAGGTAGTAAAACGCTAGGTCTAATTCATCAGGAAATCGAAAAATGACTTCAATCATGTGTGCCTTTCAGCAAAAACTCAATTGAAGAGAGATCATCCTTAGGACTTACGATTTCATTGTACCGATACATTCCAGATGCGTCCTTGTAGATGCACCCTTTATCCTTCAATGCTTTGACGTAGTTGTTTAAGACCGCTACATTCTTCATCATCAGCTTTTCAGCTACAATCTTTCGAGCCCGTTGGGTCGCGCAGATTTGGCTGTCATACTCTAGGAAAGCTGCAAGTACCTTAAGCTCTGTTGCGGTCAGTTTTAAAAGGCCGTTGATGAGCTTGAGGTAATCCTCTATATACCCTAACGCATCATTCCGAAGCGATACGCTGGCTTGTATTTTGCTCATGCCGCTTTACGTTTTCGATTTTTCGACTCAGACGCTTGCTTAGCTGCTGGCGAATCATCTTTAGCAAAAGGATGACCACTTGATTTTCTGAGCTAAAACTTTTCTTGTTGAGTTCATAGAAACGATCAATCATCATTTCAATGACCTCCTCGTTTGTTGTCCCAGGCATGTATTCGCCGTTGACCTTTTCGGTAAACGATACTTCCTGAAAGGACTCACTCTTAAAATTGAAAAGCTTGTATGCTATACCGGGTTTGGTAGACTGCATATTCCATAGATTGTTTCGTTAACGTAACGTATGGATAGCACATATACAACCGTATGCAGAATAATCGACGTGTTTACTCGTCGAAAATTTTAGAGATACTAAAATCTACTATTCCCGCAAGCTTAAGACCTTGAGTTCATCTACACCTGCCTGCTGGACTGGCGCATTGGCGAGGTAATTCAACGTACTAGCGGTACTGGCATGACCCATGACCAGCATGAGTTGATGAATATTCTTGTGTTCGTTGTAAAACAAGCATGCCGCAGTATGGCGGACAGAGTACAACGTTTGATATGGTTCAAGCTGATACTCCTTGCGGAATCGACCCCACTGCGTCTTGAAGTAATCAGGGTTAAACTCTTTGCCCATGACAAAGCCCTGATTCTGGATACCCCACCACTTTAACTCAGTAATGGTCTCTTGGTCTAAAGGCAGCGTACGGGGCTTACGGTTCTTACTGTAACGTGGAGGAATGTTTACAGTCTGGTTGTCCCAGTCAAAATACTCCCAACGTAAAAGACGGATCTCTTTGTGTGGACGTAAGAACAGCTTGTATGTCAAGTAGCAGCACAGATACAATGAGGGCCGGTGGTCCTTCAAGTGTGCGAACAGATTCCTGAGCTGCTGCTTAGTGTAGACGTGGTTACGTGTAGGACGTGGAGTGCGAACCTTTAGCTTTTCTGTGGGATTGTAGTCGATGAACTCTGCATCAACCATGCGTGCAAAGAACCCACTGAACCGCCGCTTAGCCATATGCATCGTGGTTCGTCCAGTATTAAAACGCTTTTTAATGAACCTGGTAAACTCATCCTGGGTAGGAAACGTTTCAAACTCTTTCATCATGACCTTGACGTGACGATGAATCTGTTTGACATACCAAGGATCTAGATTGGTCAGTCCTTTTAACGTCTGGTCTACAGCAACCTCCCAAGCGGTACGTTGTACTGCTTTTTTCGGTTTACCAGAAAACTGTTTAGGTACCCAGCCTGTGGTGAGTTTGTCTTCTAAAGCTTTTTTAAGCCAGAAGAAGTACTTCTCCTTGTCACCGTCACTAAGGTCTTGGGGCCTAGTGATGTCCCCTATTACTCTGCCACTTACAAAAACCACAGATTTCTTGGTTTCCATATCCGTTACTCGAATTTTCCAGCGTTTTCCTCGTGAGGGTTCTGACACCTTTAGCATGGTACTTTCTGGGAACTTTTGGATATGGTGAAATACTATCTGTTCTGTAAGTTCTTAGTTTTTAATCTCTTAGTTCTTCTCTACAACAACCTTGGCAAGGTTGTGCTCTACCAACTGAGCTATTCTCGCTTGGGTCTATTTAAGTACTGTGTATCAGAGACTTAACCATGTTACTTACTGCTCCTCCGCCGCTGGCTAAAGAATGTTCCAAATTCGGAATGAATCTAAATCTGGAACTTTTTGGAACAAACCGTGGAACTTTTTCCTGCGACTCGGGCTGCAAAGATAGTGTTCACATGTTGAACATTAGTGGACAAATCAAACGGACATACGAAATATCCTTCTGTATCTTTGCTACATGCCATCCAAAGCCCTTGCACACAACGAAGTATACGGAGTAGAGCAAATCCTCGAAGAAGGTTGCAATCAGAACTCCGTACCACTGGACGCTATTACTTCTATGGAAGTAGAACAACGATCAGCCACCTCATGTATCGTTAAAGCAAAAGTGGCCTGGGGAGAACTGACCATCTTCTACGAGGAAGGTCAAATGGTAATGAGCAGCCTAGTAGACTACCGGTCTAAACTAGCTGCAGAGTTCTTGCACAAGAAGCAAGAAGTAGCACGTTGGAGACGTAAGTACAACGATGCGCATGGTATGGCTAAGCACACCTTGACCATTAACGGAAGTACCATAGAGATCCCTACTCTGAAAGAAGGGCAAGGTCCTTGGAGCTAACCACTATCGGATCTCCTGAATCCGTTTCACATACAATCTCAAGCAATTGACCTTGTCCATTTTGGATAATGCTGATTGTATATAGGGTACAGTGGAACACACTGTAGATGTCTGCATCTACCCCCACGTATTCAATGTGCATCTGCATCCTACCATTGTAGGTTGTCCTACTCCTTGAACCAAGCTATACCACATCTTATTCTGCACTGACTATGCTTGTGTATGGTATAGGCTCCCTATGCCAAATATTATTTCAAACACCTATTGCATATGTCAGAAATAACACGTAGCTTCTACTAAGCATTAGCGATTACCTTTTCTCCTTTATTTACTGAACTGGGCGCAGCCCGCGAGGAACGAAGTGACGCTGCCAAGCCTATATCTGTAAAGACGAAGCCACGTTAAACGGCTGTCTTAGATCATGATGTACTCGCGTCGATTTAAACTTGAGATCCTTAGAAGGATAGAGCTACTTGAAACACAGTACAAGACTCAAGAACAACAGGTACAAAACCTGTTACAGCTACTTAAAGAGTATCGAGACGAACTAGATCGTAGACACAACTCCTACAATAAACTTATCCTGGCAACCAGGACAGTTACAGGTGTAGGAGTGCTTTGTTTTCTTGGAGCTTACTTGATCTTTTAAAGAGTTCAGACAACTCCTTATATAGATCTGGATCTTTATGAATCAAGAAACACACTTCAATAGGTCTTTCCATTCGAGCTAACACGAATTTGCCGATGGCAGTATCCAATCCAAAAAGATGGATTGCTTCCATTGTAAATGATACTGTAGCAACCGGTAAGTGCTGAACTGCTAGAGGTAAATCGTTATGCTCAATAGACATAACGCCAAATTACCTTTTACATAGAATGCGCACACACATGTGAGTCACCTTTCTATGCACAATATTCACGGTCTTCTGTAACTACCCCCCCGCTTTAGCCTTCTTGTAAAAAGACCCCCCCCTACTCCAGGGGATCGAG
>Ga0196887_1000676_pt1 | contig 15788 bp, 14 predicted proteins | sample VirMetDEL_Mar_31_FD_169094 | JGI IMG/M metagenome (GOLD analysis project Ga0196887, IMG submission 169094) | Aqueous microbial communities from the Delaware River and Bay under freshwater to marine salinity gradient to study organic matter... | ecosystem: Environmental > Aquatic > Marine >... | reverse complement strand
TGGGGAAGAAATGAACTTAATAAAACTACAAGATGAATTAGCAGAAGATGAAGGCATAAAGTTTGAAATATATAGATGTTCACTTGGGCATTTAACAGGAGGTATAGGACACCTTATTACTGAATGGGATGAAGAGTTCTATGATAAACCTGTAGGAACTAAAATACCACATGACCAAGTAAATGATTGGTTTGAGAGAGACATTAAAACAACTATAAAGGATTGTAACTTACTGTTCTCTCAATTTGATAATCTACCTGAAGAGATACAACATGTATTAGCCAATATGTGTTTTCAATTAGGTAGACCGAGACTGTCTAAATTTAAGAACATGATTGCTGCCGTAGAAGATTTAGATTGGGAAAGAATGGCAGACGAGATGGAAGACAGTAATTGGTACAAACAAACTCCTAACAGAGCCGATAGATTAATTACTCGTGTTGATAGGCAGTTTGCTAGAGAAAGTATTGCATAATGGGTAGAGAACTAACTGAAAGACAACAAAAGTTTCTAGCTGTTTTATTTGATGAAGCAGGTGGAGATGTAGTACAAGCTAAAAAACTAGCAGGATATTCAGATAACTCTAATACATCTGAAGTAGTAAAGTCTATGAAAGATGAAATCATGGAAGCTACTCAACTGTATATGAGTAGAAACGCACCTAAAGCTGCAATGGCTATGGTGGGTGGTTTGTATGACCCTACTGAGTTAGGTATTAGAGATAAGATGTCTGCAGCGAAAGAACTGTTAGATAGAACAGGCTTAGTGAAAACTGAGAAGATGCAAGTAGAAGCAACAGGAGGTGTTGTATTAATGCCACCTAAACAGGTAACACAGGAAGAAGATGACAGCTAGGTCTATAGGTAGTTGGAAGTTACCACAACCAACAGACTTAAAGGAAGAAACAGAGTGGATACAAATACCACGTATAGCAAGAACTGTTCCTTTTGGTTATAAGTTAAATGAAAATGATTCATACTTATTAGACCCTATACCAAATGAGCTAGATAAACTAGAGATGGCTCGTAAATATGTAAATCAATATTCTTACCGTGAAGTAGCTAATTGGTTAAGTAAACAAACAGATAGATACATCTCACACGTAGGTTTAAGAAAAAGATTGGATAATGAGCAACATCGTAAAAACAAAGCTAGAAGCTTACGCAAGTGGGCAGAGTATGCAGAAAAGGCAATCACCAAAGCGAAAGAAATCGAAGAAGCAAGAACAGGTGCAAGCCAACAAAAAGAAGCAACAGGTAGTAAAGCCTAGCATACAAGTTACAGAAAAGATTGAGTCATTAGAAGAAGCACATAATGTAATCTTTAAACCTAATGAAGGTCCTCAAACAGACTTTCTTGCAGCAGGTGAACGAGAAGTTTTATATGGTGGTTCAGCAGGTGGTGGTAAATCATATGCTATGTTAGCAGACCCACTACGTTATATGGGTCATCCATCATTTAGTGGATTGTTATTACGACACACGACAGAAGAATTAAGAGAACTTATATTTAAATCTCAAGAGATATATCCTAAAGTATATCCGGGGATTAAATGGTCAGAAAGAAAGATGCAATGGGTTGCACCATCCGGTGCAAGGTTATGGATGTCTTACCTAGATAGAGATGATGATGTACTTCGTTATCAAGGTTTGGCATTTAGTTGGATAGGGTTTGACGAATTAACACAATGGTCTACTCCGTATGCTTGGAATTACATGAGGTCACGACTTCGTTCTACTGCACCTGATTTGCCTATCTATATGAGGGCAACTACTAACCCGGGTGGAAGAGGTCATCACTGGGTAAAGAAAATGTTTATTGACCCATCACCTTATGGAAGACCCTACGATGCAACCGACATTGAAACAGGAGAAGCACTCAAGTATCCGGCAGGACATGCTAAGGCTGGAAAACCATTATTTAAAAGGAGATTTATCCCTGCACGATTATCAGACAATCCTTATCTTGCAGAGCAAGGGGATTACGAAGCCATGCTCTTATCATTACCTGAACAACAACGAAGGCAATTATTGGATGGCGATTGGGATATTAAGGAAGGTGCTGCTTTTACTGAGTTTGATAGGAGCATCCATACTGTTGAGCCTTTTCGTATACCTAGTAATTGGGTTAAGTTTAGAGCTTGCGATTACGGTTACGGTAGTAAGTCTGGTGTTGTTTGGTTTGCTGTATCGCCATCTGAACAACTTATTGTCTACAGAGAACTTTACGTTAGCAAAGTCCTTGCCACAGATTTGGCAGATATGATATTAGAAGCAGAGTCAGGTGATGGAAATATTAAGTACGGTGTGTTGGATAGTAGCCTTTGGCATAAACGTGGTGATACTGGTCCATCTCTTGCAGAACAGATGATTATGAGAGGGTGTCGTTGGAGACCTTCAGATAGAAGTAAAGGTAGTCGTGTATCAGGAAAGAATGAAATACATAGAAGATTACAGGTAGATGAGTTTACAGAAGAACCTAGATTAGTATTTTTTAATACTTGTACTAATATAACAGCACAGTTACCTGCATTACCTATTGATAAAAAGAACCCTGAAGATATTGACACACATTCAGAAGACCACTTGTACGATGCTTTACGATATGGTATAATGTCACGACCAAGATTTAGTATATTTGATTATGACCCTATGGGTGGTCCTAAGAGAAGTATGCCAATAGCAGACACTACATTTGGATATTAAAGGAAAACAATATGGCTGAAGAAGAAATTATAATGGAAGACAAGGCAATAGCATTAGAAGATACTGAAGAAAGTACAGTTGATGATATTCAAGTAAGTAGTATGGTTGACTTTGTATCTGAAAAATATCAAAGGTCAGAAGATTATAGAAGCAATGATGAAGAAAGATGGCTAAGAGCTTATAGAAACTATAGAGGTTTATATGGTTCTGACGTACAATTTACAGAAGCTGAAAAGTCACGTGTGTTTATTAAAGTTACCAAAACAAAAACACTTGCTGCTTATGGTCAAATAGCTGACGTTTTATTTGCAGGTGGTAAATTTCCTATAAGTATAGAACCTACTGAATTACCTGATGGTGTAGTAGGTGATGTTAGCTTTGACCCTAAAGAACCTGAACAGCTTAGAGACAACCCTGCCCTAGGCAGCCCATATGGCTTTACTGGTGATGGTAAAGAGTTACCAGCAGGTGCTACTGCCCAAACACTAGAAGACAAGCTAGGACCTCTCACAGAGAAGCTACAAGACATAGATAATTTAAGAGAAGGTGTAGGACAGACTCCTTCATCAGTTACATTTAGTCCTGCTATGGTAGCTGCAAAACAAATGCAGAAGAAAATACATGACCAACTAGAAGAGTCTAGTGCATCTAAACATCTAAGAAGCACAGCATTTGAGATGGCATTGTTTGGTACAGGTGTAATGAAAGGACCTTTTGCCGCAGATAAAGAGTATCCTAATTGGGATGACGAAGGTGAATATAATCCTATCTTTAAAACTGTACCTCAATTAAATCACGTATCTGTATGGAACTTCTTTCCTGACCCTGATGCTGCCAATATGGATGAAGCACAGTATGTAATTGAAAGACACAAGATGTCAAGAACACAGTTACGTGGATTAAAGAAGAGACCTTTCTTTAGAGGTGCTGTTATAGATGAAGCTATTGCAGCAGGTGAAAACTATGTAAGAAAATATTGGGAAGATGATTTATCTGACTACTCTCCTGATAGTGGTATAGATAGATTTGAAGTACTAGAATATTGGGGTATGTGTGATACCGAGTTATTAATTGACAATGAGATTGATATACCTAAAGAATTAAAGGAATATGATGAGCTTCAAGCAAACATATGGATTTGTAATGGTAAATTGCTACGTATGGTACTTAACCCATTTAAACCAGCAAAGATACCTTATATGGCTGCACCATATGAATTAAACCCTTATTCATTTTTTGGTGTAGGTATAGCAGAGAACATGGATGATACACAAACACTTATGAATGGCTTTATGAGAATGTCTGTAGATAATGCAGTGTTATCAGGCAACTTACTTATAGAGGTAGATGAAACTAACTTAGTTCCGGGGCAGGACTTATCTGTATATCCGGGTAAAGTGTTTAGAAGACAAGGTGGTGCTCCGGGTCAAGCTATCTTTGGTACGAAGTTTCCAAATGTTTCACAGGAAAACTTACAGTTATTTGATAAGGCTAGACAGCTTGCAGATGAAAGCACAGGCTTGCCTTCATTCTCTCATGGACAAACAGGAGTATCAGGAGTAGGTAGAACTGCATCAGGTATATCTATGTTAATGAATGCCGCAAGTGGCAGTATTAAAACAGTTATTAAGAACGTAGATGATTATTTACTTAAACCTTTAGGTGAAGGTTTCTTTAGATTTAATATGCAGTTTGATTTTGATAAGAGTATCAAAGGAGACTTAGAAGTAAAAGCTCGTGGAACTGAAAGCTTGATGGCTAATGAAGTAAGGTCACAAAGACTAATGCAGTTCTTACAAGTTGCAAGTAGCCAACCTCTTGCACCTTTTGCTAAGTTTCAGTATATCATTAGAGAGATTGCAACCTCAATGGGTCTTGACCCTGATAAGGTTACAAATAATATGGATGAAGCAGCATTGCAAGCTGAGATTATGAAAGGTATGCAAGCTGAACAACCACAAGGACAACAACCCCCAGCAGGAGCTAACCCATTAGACCCTACAGGAGCAGGTGGTGGTACAATAGGTACAGGAATAGCACCAACTCCGGGAGAACAAGGATTTACAGGAACACCTCAAAATGGACAACAGCAACAACAACCACAACCAAGTAATCAGCCAACTGAAGCCGTTGGTGAACAACCTCAAGCTCCTGAACAGCTTCAATGATTATATAGATATACTAGTTACGAAGCAACACAAGATACTAGAGCAGACTGATAATGTAGTTATGCTTCACCGAGCACAAGGAGCAATAGCTACGCTTAACAGATTAAAGTTATTAAGGGATGAAATAAATGGCAAATAAGACAAAGGACAAAGATATACAAAAAGATGAGCAATCTAAAGTTGGAGTCAAAGATTCTGACTTAACTCAACTTTCTAGAAATGACCTTATGACTGAACTATATCGTAGGGGTCGTACACCTGAAGATGTAATGACAGGGAGAAATCTTACAGGTCCTGAGATTGAAGCAGTAGCTACTTTAAATGAACTTAATAAAGGTGGTATGCCTAAACAAATGGAAATGTTTGATAACGGTGGTCTCAAAGATGAAGGTGGTATGATTGATGAAGTATCAGGCAATGATGTACCTACAGGTTCTACACGAGAAGAAGTAAGAGATGACATACCTGCACAGTTAAGTGAAGGTGAATTTGTCTTACCTGCTGATGTAGTTCGCTTTCATGGTTTAGAAAAGATAATGGAATTACGTGATGAAGCTAAGGCAGGTCTAGCTAAAATGGAAGCTATGGGTCAGATGGGTAATAGTGAAGAAGCTACACTTCCTGATGAAATTCCTTTTAGTTTAGAAGACTTAGACATGGAAGATGAAGACCAACCACAAGAAATGGCTGAAGGTGGCTACGTAATGGTAGCAGGTAAGCCTATGCCTATATCTATGATAGGTGGGCAGTTACCCCCAATAACAACAAAACCAATGACTGAAACTAAAAATATGGCAGTAGGTGGTTTTACTAATCCTACAGGTACATATCAAGTTCCTACTAATATTGCTACACAACCTTCTTACTTTCAAAACTATCAACAATCAACTGCACCCTTTCAACCTTTTGTTCCTAGTGGAGAGACACAAGTTCAACCTGTTGCAGGATTACAGCAACAACAGACCTTTCCATCTTTTTCCACATTAATGCCTACAGTGGGTGGTAAGAGAGAGACAATAGAATATAGAAATGATGCAGGACAAAAATTATTTATACCATTTGTAGATGGTAAGCCTATATATCCTATACCTGAAGGCTACACTAAATATACAGCAGAAACAGAAATTACTCCTGAAAAACAACCTACCATACAAAGCACTAGTGTAAGGCAAGACCAACAAGATGGTGGAGATGATAATGTATTGTCAGGTACAAGTCAGGTTAGAGGATTAGATAACTCTATTGTAAGCACTGACTTTGTGAATCAAACGCCAGATAAAGTAGCACAGAATCTAGGAAATATGAATTCTATAGATAGAGCTAATGCTGTTCAAAGTGCACTGCAAACTTCATATGGCTATACTGGATTATCTAAAGGTATGCAACAACTAGGTGCTGCAGTAGTTCCGGGTGTATTAGCAGGTAAAATGTATGGACAAAAAACTCTAAATCCTATGGATGTATTAGGTCAGATAGGTCAACCTGACATGGCAGCTAGAGATGCTATAACAGGTGCTTTTGGATATAATCCAGCAAGTTATGATATGGATGACCCTATGGATGCAAATTTAGCAGGAATAGACCAACAAAATGCTATTAACACTGCCATGTTTGGTGGAAAAGTTACAGGAACAGAAGACAAATCTCGTGGTGGTATTGCTGGTATTACTATAGGAGATATTCAAAGAGAGTATGGTATAGCACCAAGCTATACAAGTCGTGGTAATAAGGATGTGCAAATAGAAATTGGAACAAATCCGGGTCAAATGATGAATGGTGTATTTTATGATGCAGGTGGCAGAGGTAATAGTCTTGAAGCACATTATTCTGGTCCTACTGCCGCATTAGGATATATGAGTATGGCACATTCATTAGGTTACTATGGCAGTCCGGGAATGGCTAGAGAACAAGCCAAGCAAGGAAATAAATTGGCACAGACTGTTGTTAATGCTATGCGAGATAAAGATGCGTTTCAAGCAATGGAAGATGATGATAGGACTGATGATGAAGTATCTAAAGATTTAGGGGATGTCGTATCAGTAGATGACAAAGAGGCTGCAGACAAAGGAAAAAGTATAGGCTTAGATGCATTTGGTCCTACAAATAATGATGATGGTACAGGTGTAGATAATACAGACGGTGGTTATGGTGGAGCTGATAATACTACTGATTATGGTGGAACATATAAAGGCTCGTTAATAACTAAACGTAAAGCATCAGGTAAAATAAAGAAAAAGTATATGAAGCGAGGTGGATTAGCTTCACGTCAATAATCTACAATTAATTCATTGACTTAATCAATAAGTCGTGATATAATGGCTACTTATCCCCCAACAATAATAAATGGCTACGATAACCCCAAAGGAGAAAACTAATGGCTGAAGAAGCTACTAAAGAAATGGTGCAAGATGCTACACCTAAAAAAGCAATGTTTATGAATAGACCATATTCTCAAGAAGAAAGAGTAAAGCGAGATGAAGAAGAACTTGCAAGGCTCGTTGAGGAGCAAAAAGGTACAGGTGAGACTAGCGAAGAGGAAACTCCGAGTGAAGAAGAACCGACTACTGCTGAAGAGAAAACTTTTAAGAAACGATATGGTGATTTAAGAAGGCACACGCAAGAAAAAGAAAAGCAATTCCAAAAACAACTCGATGAGTTAAAAGGACAACTAGAGAGTGCTACTAAAAAAGAAATGAAACTACCTAAGTCTGATGCTGATATAGAAGCATGGGCAAAAGATTATCCTGATGTAGCTAAAATTGTTGAGACTATTGCTATGAAGAAAGCAAGAGAACAGTCAGCAGACTTGGAAAGTAGACTACAAAAAATTGATGAGATGTCTGCTGAAGCACAGAAAGAAAAAGCTGAAGCAGAACTAATGAGGATGCATCCTGACTTTGGTGATATTAGAGACAGTGATGACTTCCATGAATGGGCAGATGAACAACCTAAATGGGTACAGGAAGCACTATATGAGAACGACAATGATGCAAGGTCAGCTGCAAGAGCCATTGACCTCTACAAAGCAGACAAAGGACTTGGTAAGAAGACTGCAACAAAGAGTGATAAGGGTGCTGCTATGGAAGTTGGAGCAAAAGCTACACGCACTAAAGTTGATGCAACAGATTCTGGTAAAAAAATACTTGAGTCACAGGTTCAGAAAATGTCCTCTGCACAGTATGAGAAACAGGCTGATGCAATAATGGAAGCAATCAGGTCAGGTAACTTTGTGTACGATGTATCTGGTTCAGCTAGATAAATTAAAAATAAAGTTGACAACAAAGAATTTATGTATATAACTATACATAACTAAAGGTATAACATAACCCCATGTTTGGATACTTATGTTATACTACTACCCTAACTTTAGAGATTACCCAATTATGTGAGCCTACACAGGAATCGCTATCCTACGTACAACCTCAACGCATGAATGGTCCTTATAAAGTAAATGACTAAAACTATATAGTACACATTCCGTGTACATTTGATAAATGTTTAAGGAGATTAAAATGGCATTTTCAGCAGCAGCTGGTTATGGTAATCTACCTAACGGTAATTTTAGTCCTATTATTTACAGCAAACAGGTGCAACTTGCGTTCCGTAAGTCATCTATCGTTGATGCAATCACTAATAATGATTACTTCGGTGAGATTGCTAATATGGGCGATTCCGTTAAGGTTATCAAAGAACCAGAAATAACAGTTAAGGCATATGAGAGAGGAACTACTATTACTCCTCAAGACCTTGATGACGAAGAATTTTCACTTAATATTGACAAAGCTAATTACTTTGCTTTTAAAGTGGATGATATTGAGGAAGCTCATTCACACGTTAACTTTCAACAGTTAGCATCTGATAGAGCAGCCTATAGACTAGCCGACCAATTTGACCAAGATGTACTTGGTTATATGTCAGGTTACAAGCAATCATCTATACATGGTGCTCCAGATACAGCTAATACAACTACTAATGGTAGTGTAGCTGTTTCAACAGCCGGTTCTGACGAACTCTTATCTTCAATGAAAATTGATGCTGAAGACTTCGGTGGTTCTGCTGGAGATGCTGTAGCTATCTTACCAAGAACAGGTGGAGCTACTACTGCTGCTCCTGCTAATGGAGATAGAAACCCATTGACAGTGATTGCTAGAATGTCAAGACTACTAGACCAACAGAATGTTGATACTAACGGAAGATGGTTAGTGTTAGACCCTGTATTTATTGAAGTACTAAAGGATGAGGACACAAGATTGTTTGATGCAGACTTTGGTGGTTCAGGACTACAGAATGGTTTAGTTCTTAACAACCTACATGGTTTCAAAGTTTATCAGTCAAACAATTTACCTGCAGTAGGAACAGGACCATCTAATACAGGTGCAAACAGTTCTTCTAACTATGGTGTAATTGTTGCTGGTCATTCTTCATCAGTAGCTACTGCCGAGCAAATCAACAAGACAGAGACTTATAGAGACCCTGATTCTTTTGCTGATATTGTTCGTGGTATGCATTTGTACGGTAGAAAGATACTTCGCCCTGAAGCAATCACTACTTGTATATATCACTTAGCGTAGGGAGAATAGATTATGGCGAATATTACTGCTGTTCTTAAAGCCGCTTCTGGCAACTCCCAGAGAGGTCGTAATGTATATTACATGGATAATGTTATTGACTTAACTGCTAATAGCATTAGTCCAAACGGTGATACCATTCAAGCTATCACAGTTCCAGCTAATACTCTTGTTGTAGCTGCAGGTCTTCAAGTTGTAGAAAGTGCAACTCAGAATACTGGCACAGACGCAACAGCATCACTTGGTTTTACAGGTGGTGACGTTGATGAGTTTGTTGCAACTTTTGATATTGATGGTGCTGCCGATGGTGCTTATGCTCCTCAGATTGCAATCACAGGTTTGACTGCTTCTACTTCTGCTGACACTATTGATGTGTTATTAGCAGGTAGTGGTGCATCATTCAGTGCCGGTAAAATCCGTGTATATGCAATGTTTATGGATATTAGCGACCAAGGTGACATGTCAGCTAACGAAGTTGACAGAGACACCTTAGCTTAACTTAATGTAAGTGAAGGGCAGCTTCAGGGTTGCCCTTTACATCATTTGATATTATAGGAGATTAATATATGGCTATCACAACCGCAATGTGTAATAGTTTTAAGACAGAACTACTAGGTGGTCTTCACGATTTAGATACAGACTCACTTAAAATTGCTCTTATTAAAGCATCGCCTACAGGTACATATAATGCTAGTACAACTAATTACTCTAACGTAACAGGCAATTCAGATGAAGCATCGGGTACTAATTATAGTGCTGGTGGTCAGGTGCTTGATGGTGCAGCTATTTCACTTTCAGGTTCTACTGCCATTGTTGATTTTACTGACGAAGTTTTTAGTAACGTAACTGTTTCCGCAGATGGATGTATCATTTATAATACAGCAAATTCAAATTCTGCAATTGCTGTTATTGATTTTGGTGGTACTGTTTCCGCTACTGCTGGTGACTTAACAATTGAATTTCCTGCCGCTGACGCATCAAACGCTGTAATACGTATAGCGTAAGGAGTAGGCTATGGCAATCATAGCACAGTCTGCACGATATGGGTCAGGTTTATATGGAACATCTGAATATGGTGTAGTCAATCTTACCGCTAGTATTAGTGGTGTTTCTGCTACAGGTACTATTGCTAGTGTTGTAGCAGGTGGTTTTGAAATAGATGTTACAGAACGTATCTCTACAGGTGTTAGTGCTACAGGCTCAGTAGGAACTTTAAATGTATTTATTAAAGTTTCTGTTGTAGGTGTTTCAGCTACAGGTACAATTAATACTGTAAAAGAGAATATCAATACTCCAATAACAGGAGTTAGTGCTACAGGTGCTGTAAACACAGTAGAAGAAAAACCGACTGAAGCACTAGATAGTGTAAGTGCTACAGGTTCTGTTAACAATGTAACTGTTAACATTATAGAAAAACTAGGAAGTGTATCTGCAACAGGTACAATAGGTGCTCTTACATTAACAGGTACAGCAAACGTAACACTTATAGGTGTTGAAGCTGTTGGTTTTGTAAACACAGTAGAAGACAAACCCACTGAAGTTTTAGATAGCGTTAGTGCTACAGGTTTTGTTAATGATAACTTTACCTTTTCAAATACACATTCATTAACAGGTGTATCAGCTACAAGTACTGTTAATACTGTTGCAGCAACAGGTGTAATATTTGACTTTGAAGCAGTTAAAGCTCTCTACGACAGAAAGAGAACAGTTTTAATAGAGAAGCAAGCACCTAGAATAGTATATGTTAAGGCAGAGCTACCACGTATAGTCTATGTAGATAGACAATCTACTGTAGCAGAACGAAGAGCAGCAGCATAAGGAATAGAATGAATGTCATTTAGATGGCCCGTTAAAGACCCTGATGAACAACTAGACTACAGCATAGATTGGTCTCGCTTTTTAGACACAGCTACTATTTCTACTGTAACATGGTTTGTGCAAACATCAGAGATTGGAAAGACACAGATAGATGCAGGTGAGACTTTAACTGTAGCTTCAAGTAATGCAGTTACAGATAGTATACAGAATGTAGCACAAACAAATACAAATACAGTAGCTACAATTAATTTAGGCGGTGGTGTTTTAAATAGAGAGTACTCATTTATTTGTCGGATTATTGACAGCACTGGAAGTCAAGCTGAACGTACTGTTAAAATAGCTATAAGGCAGAAATAATGGCATATAATTATTTAGAATTAGTGAATCAAGTAAACCGTAGACTTAATGAAGTAGAACTTACATCAAGCAACTTTTCTACTGCTGTAGGTTTTTATGCCCAAGCAAAGGATGCTATCAATGCATCTCTTCGTGATATCAACCAACATGAATTTAATTGGCCCTTTAATCATGTAGAACAAGAAGATGTTTTATCTGCTAATGTAACAAGATATGCTTTTCCACATGATGCTAAACTAGTAGACTTTGATAGCTTTCGTATAAAAGAAGATAGCTCATTAGGAAATGCAACAACAAGATTAGGTATACTTGCCTATGAAGAATATCTTGATAAGTATGTAGACCAAGAATATAATACCAATGGTAGAAGTGGTGTGCCACAAATGGTAGCACATGGACCTGCTCTTGAGTATTTACTTACACCTGAACCTGATAAAGCCTATACAGTTGTATATGAATATTATCGTGTTCCTGTAGATTTAGAATTATATGATGATGTTCCTGCTGTTCCTGAAAGATTTAAACATGTTATTGTAGATGGAGCAATGCATTATGCTTATTTATTCCGTGGTAATTCACAAGACGCAATGGTAGCTAAACAGAAGTTTGATGAAGGTATAAAGAATATGCGTATTGTATTAATCAACAGAACATATTACTTACGTTCTACAATGATACCACAGAACACAGGTGGTGGTAGGATGGGATTTTCTAGGTCTGTTATCTAATGGCAGACGCATGGCAAACCCATTCATTTGAATTTAAAGGTGGCTTGATAACAAACCTTTCTCCTTATCAGCAAGGATTTCAAGCACCTGGTTCAGCACGTATACTACGTAACTTTGAGCCTTCTATATTTGGTGGATACAGAAGAGTTGAAGGATACGAGAAGTTTGATACCAATACTGTAACGAATACAGGTGTTATCAGAGGTATAGTGCGATATGACAGCAAAGTGTTTGCTTGTCGTGGAAATGACTTATTCTTCTCTTCAGGTTCAGGATGGACACAAGTAAGTGACAACGTAGCCTATAGTAGTGCAGGTGTTACAATAGGTGGTGGTACAGGCAAAGTAAGATTTCTAAAGTATGACTTTGATGGTACAGAAAAACTTATGCTTGTTGATGGAACAGGCAAACCATTTAGATTTGATGGTACTACTTTTGAACAATTAAGTTCTTTACCTTCTGATGTATCAGGTGCAAGTTTCGTAACAAACTTTAAGAACCACATAGTATTTGGGAATGGAAAAAAGATAATCTTTTCTGCTCCTTACAAAGATAATGACTTGACAATTGCTAATGGTGGTGGTATAATTAATGTAGCTGATGAAATTACAGGTTTAATTGTATTTCGTGAGCAGCTAATAATATTTAGCGAAAGTAGTATAAACGTACTGAATGGTAATAGTGTAGCTGATTTTCAAATGCAACCAGTATCTCGTGATTTAGGTTGTGTTGCTTCAGATACTATACAAGAGATTGGTGGAGATGTTATATTCTTAGGACCTGATGGTCTTCGTCTTTTTTCTGCTACTGATAGAATAGGAGACTTTGGTCTCGCTGCTGTATCAAAGACGATTCAAGATGAGATGCTAGATTTAATTACTAGTAGTCCTGATGGCTTTATGAGTACAGTTATTCGTGAAAAGAGTCAGTACAGAATATTTGGATATAACGTAGGATATACTAACGCTTCAGCAAAAGCTATAGCGGCTACACAGTTACAAGATGGTATGGCATTTAATGATTTACGTGGTTTTAATGTTAACGCAATAGACAGTGAATACGTAGGTCGGACAGAACTTATTTACTTTGGTGCAAGTGATGGTTACGTTTATCGCATGGAGCAAGGTAATAGCTTTGATGGAGAGAAGATACAAGCTACGTTTGCTACTCCTTATGTACCGTTAGGTGACCCTAATGTCCGTAAAACAGTATATAAAGGAATAACATACTTAGATGTAAACGGAGAGGTAGATATTAGATACTCTCTTAAATTTGACTTTGACCAACAGAATACTGTTCAACCTAATTCATTGCTTTTTTCAAACCTCGCAGCTTCATCAATATCTTATGGTGCTGGGGTTTATGGAACATCCTCATATGGGGGTAAACAGAAAGCGATATATGAATTGCAAACAATAGGTTCAGGTTTTACAGTATCTATAGTATATGAAACCATAGGGGATACAATAGACGCTGTATTTGCTATTGACGCTGCAACCCTGCAGTATACTACTAACGCTAGGAGATAATAAATGGGAACAGGCTATACAAGAAACGACACACCGAATAATATAGCTGACGGTAACGTAATTAATGCTTCAGACCTTGATGGAGAGTTTGATGCTATACAATCTGCGTTTAACGGTTCAACTGGACACTCACATGATGGAACTACAGGTGAAGGACCACAGATTGCTGCAGGAGGTATCGCAAGTAACGCTGTAACAACTGCAAAGATAGCAGACTCTAATGTTACACTTGCTAAGATGGCAGCTAACTCTATAGATAGTGACCAATATGTAGATGGTAGTATTGATACTGCTCACATAGCTGACGATGCAGTCACAAGTGCTAAACTTGACACAAACATACAAATAGCAGGTACTCTTGGTGTTACAGGTGTTCTTACAGGTTCGTCACTAGATATATCAGGTGATATAGATGTAGATGGCACAACTAACTTAGATGCAGTGGACATTGATGGTGCTGTGGACATAGCAGGAAACCTAACAGTAGATGGTGGCACAATCAAGCTAGATGGTAATTATCCAGTTGGTTCAAACAACGTGGCTTTGGGTAATACAGCAGGGGATTCTATTGTAGCTGGTGGTAACTTTAACACTCTTATAGGAGCAAATGCAGGTACAGCAATAAGTACTGGCGATAACAATGTAGCTGTAGGGTATAATTCATTATCATCACTTACTACAGGAGAAACTAATGTTGCAGTAGGTATGTCATCTTTAGCTGTAAATACTGCAAATAATAATGTTGGAGTGGGTTACCAAGCACTTTTTGACAATACTAGTGGTGCTCAAAATACAGCTATGGGTAGAGGTGCTTTAAGTAATAATACAACTGCATCTGGCAATGTTTCTATTGGCTATGCTTCTATGAACACTAACACTACTGGTTCTAATAATGTAGCAGTTGGTCAAGAAGCACTCAAGGCAAGCACCGCATCTAATTTAGTAGCTGTTGGTTATCAAGCATTAAATTCTAATACTACTGGTGGAAGTGGTGTTGCTGTAGGATATAATGCTTTAGAGGAAAATACTACAGGTGCTAGTAATACAGCACTTGGAAGACAGGCTCTACAAGAAAATACAACAGCATCTGACAACACAGCAGTAGGTTACAGGTCGTTAAATACAAACACCACAGGTACTGAAAACGTAGCTATGGGTAAAGATGCCCTTTTTACTAACAATGGCTCTTATAACGTAGGCATTGGTGAAAACTCTTTAAGTTCAAACTCTAGTGGTTCAAATAATGTTTCTGTAGGTAGAAGGGCTTTATTTAGCAACACCACAGCAAGCAATAATTCAGCACTTGGATTTCACGCATTGTATTCAAATACAACAGGAGCTAATAATACTGCTATTGGATATGCTTCAATGGCTATAAATAGTACTGGAGCAAGTAATACTGCATTAGGTGTTTCCTCATTATACAGCAACACCACAGCAGATAACAATACAGCAGTTGGGAATACTTCTTTAACTGCAAATACAACAGGTGCTTTAAATACTGCGTTAGGTTCACAAGCTCTTTTAAGTAACACGACAGCATCAAATAACACGGCTGTTGGCAGTGCCGCTTTATATTATAATACAACAGGTGCTACTAACACAGGATTAGGAAGACAAGCTTTATTTAATAATACTACAGCAAGTAATAATACAGCAGTTGGTTACACTGCTATGCTTACTAACACTGAAGGTGCTAACAATACTGCTATGGGAACACAAGCACTAAGGGGAAATACAAGTGGTGATTACAACTCTGCTTTTGGTGAAGGTGCTTTATACACTAATACTACAGGTAGTAATAATGTAGCGATGGGCAGACTGGCTTTATACTCAAATACCACAGCATCAAACAACACAGCCGTGGGTTATAATGCTTTAAGCACAAACACCACAGGGCATACTAATACAGCAG
>Ga0196887_1000674_pt1 | contig 15805 bp, 20 predicted proteins | sample VirMetDEL_Mar_31_FD_169094 | JGI IMG/M metagenome (GOLD analysis project Ga0196887, IMG submission 169094) | Aqueous microbial communities from the Delaware River and Bay under freshwater to marine salinity gradient to study organic matter... | ecosystem: Environmental > Aquatic > Marine >... | reverse complement strand
TAACATTATTATCTCCCTTATGTTCGTGACCCATCCATATACCAAATACACCAGTCATTACACCCATAACTACAGATACAAATGCAGATTGACTAGCGGTTGGTGCATCTAAATCCATAAACCATTCAGCACATCTCCAAGACATTATGGTACTGGCAAGCATCATAAATCTTGGTAATATCTTCCATTTTAAAAAAGTTTCCACACTCATTGTTTTAACACCTCATTTAAACCAAAGCCTTCTAACAACACTAAAGTAAAAAATAACAACAAAATACCTCCTGCTATTAGTTTTCCACTAAAATTAGTAGAACCAATCTTTATTGCAACAAACTCATTCCCTAAGATTCTAAGAGATAATTCAAAACTATTTTGACCAATGTCTAAATTTATTAATTTCTTTTTTTCTTCTGTCATTAGTACACCTTCACTTTCTCTGTATCTACAAAAGGCATTAGCTTACAAATACATTCATACACTTGTGGCTTATCGTCTTTCATATAAGATTGATTGCTTAATTTATCTTTATACTGCAAGCATATATTAACATTTTCAAAATATATACCACCAGTAGCTATCCCATTTAATGTGCAAGCAAGCATAAAGGCTGTCATTTGGCTATACTCCTCAAACTTTCCATAACTTTGTCTATTGAAGGTTCATCTCCGTTAGGATTAAAAACACATTTATATTGTTTTGGACAGCCTATCCTAATATCTGTAAATTCTAATTCATAGGTTTTGTTTGCACCTTGATAAATGCAAGCCATTTTATCTTTAAATACTTTTTGTTTCTTCAGTCTGCATGTAGTCATTTTAGGTAAAGAAATAGTACCATTTCTTATTTTTTGATCTCTTGTGTAATCTTTCGCAAATACTTTTACACCTACAACCAACATTGCTGTCACTAAACCAATTATGATAAACCCATATCCAACCCATTTAACAACCTCTAATATTTCTTCTCTTTCTTTTCTTGCTTTTGCTTTTGCTTGTTTATGAGCTTCTTTAGCTTGGTTTATTCTTTCAGCTCTTTCAGCTATTATTGAATCCCATGCAGTAGGTCCAAACCTAAGATTAATTAATTGTTTTAATTCGTTTCTTCGTTCTTCTAAAAGTCTACGATTAATAAAGTCTTCTGCACTTGATTCTACAGAGCCAAATTGTTCTTTTAATGAAAGCCCTCTTCCTTGACCCTTGTTCATCTGTTCTTCGCCAAGAAAAAACCCATCAATTTGTTTAGCTATGTCTTTTATATCGTTAACTGTACCGATATTACTTTTTATAAAGTCTACGCTTTTCTGTACTAATGCAATACCAGTAAGAATTTCTGCAACAACCATTTAAAAAACGCCTTCAAATCTTTGCGGTCTAGCTATCTTTGAGAACTTTGTTATTATTTTTGGTTTGTTTTTTGGCTTTGCTTGTTTTCTTTGGTTTATTTTCTTTTGTACTTTGTTCCGTTTTTGGCTCGACATCTGCTATAACCTCTAATACTTCCAAAGGATTTTGTTTTATTACTGCTTTTAGAACAACTTCTGGTGAAGTTACTACACCTTGTTCAGCAAGTCTTGTTTGTCTTTTCTTTTCTTTTTCTTGTGCAATCATTCCTGCACGAACTGAACTAACCACTTCTTCCTCCTTTCATAGCATTCATAGCTGCTATATCTCGTTGAGTTTGTATTCTATCTTGAGCAATTTCTTCTTGTTGCTGAAGACGTTTGTTGTCAATTAACGTATCATTTGACTCTTTTTGCATATCCATCTCTGCTTTTTTCTGAAATTGTTCGGCTTTTTGTTGTATTTCAGAACCACGAAGAGCCAGTTCTTGTTTTCTTAAACTAACAAGAGGATCTTCTTGAGGTGGAGGTGTCAGTGCTTGTGCATATTGTTCTTGCACTTCGGCTGCAATTTCGGCTGCCCTTGATGCAATTTGATCTGTTATTTGCTTCTGCATATTAGGATCTTGTTGCATCATCATCTGTTGTTCTGGTGGTATTGATGCCATAACTTCCTGTTGTGCAGTTATTTCAGACATCATAGCTATATGCTCAGATATGTGACCTTGTAATGTCATAAGTATTGAAGCATTTGATTGTGCTACAGGAGTAGAAATCATAGCTAAATGAGCTGATATATGTGCTTGATGGTTTTGTTCTGGGAATGCAGTTAACACACCCAACCTCAATGCCTCTTGATTTTCTTTTGCTGGGTTCATGGGCATTGGTTGTGGGGGAGGTTGCAATACTTGGTCTATATTTGTAACTCCTAACGCCTCGTACATTTTGCGATAGGCTTGATACATACCATTCTGCCCATGAATTTCTGGATTGCTTTGTGCTAATTGTAATTGTGTTTGAGCTAAAGCAATACGTTGTGACATTGAAAATATATTAGGATCAGAAACAGGTAATATATCTATTCTGTCATCAAAATCATTTTGTTTTATTTCTGGTGGCGCTCCTGGTACTTGATATGGATACATTGGAACACCCATAGAAAATACACGAGCTAACAATTTAAATTCTATCTTTTGTGAGTAATGAAGACGTTTATGAATAGCTGACATAACCTTCGTGCCACGCTCCATAATAGCCATAGTTGTGCCAACAGGAGCGTTGCCTTGCATCTCGCCAACTTTCATGTCAGCCATAGATGCAAAACGTCTGCCAGAATCTATTAATGTTCCCATAAGAGAATATAATGTTTGTGATGGCTCTTTAAATGGCAATGGCATGATGGCTGATCTTAAATCACCACCAACCATATCTACATCTCTAAACTCACCAGGATTAAGAGGTGTCTCATCATCCCTTATTCTAGCTCCTCTGGCTTTAAAACCTGCTGGTAGGTTAGATAGTGTACCAGCATCTATTAGTTGCCTTAGAATGGACGTAGAAGCTCTGGAAAGACCACCTATAGTATGTGTGAGACCAAAACCATAAAACCCAAGACCAGGTAGAAACTTATAATGCACAAAATAAGGCACTTTCCTACGGAGCGGATCACTTTCATTGAAATTCCGTTTGATTGATAAGACATCCCCAGTGTCCTCCATGATTGTGACGATATAGGGCATCTTCAGTCCTGTCGGCTCACCATCAGCTCCAATATCTTCAAATCCTTCGATATCTAAATCTGTGTGAACTTCATAAACCATCATCTCTTCATTCTGCGAAGAGCTACTTGTAATACCTTCTATCTCGTTAATTGTATCCTTCACTTCGTTCATAGTGTCTGAATCAGCGCCAGAACTAGGAAGGTCTATATCTCTGTAAAATCCTGATAATTGTAATTTTTTAATTTCGTTTTTATCCATACGAATGCAGTGAGTTATTCTTGTCGCAGTTGCTAGGTCTGTTGCACTGTAAGGAACGATTAAGTCCTCAGAATGCACAAACTTACTGACGGCTCTTTGCATTGTTGGATCAAAGTAAACTTTTTTAAATGCTGAACCTACAATTGGAAGATAAAATAACATTTGATCTAATTCAGGATCATATTCTTCCATCTCATAAGTTATTTGGTAATTCATATAATTTTTAACACGCTCTGCTTGAGCTGTTACTTCTGGAGTTTCTGCTCCAATGATTGAAGTCTTAACTGGTCCTCCAGCGGGTAGCATTTCACGATATGCCTGTGCCTGAAACTGTGTAACGGATTCAGCTAGTAGTGGATGTACTATTCCAGATGCTCCCTCGAAAGGCTCGGATCTATCTTCGTAACTCATACCAAGAAGTTCTAGTCCGCCTTTATATTGTTCTTCCCAATCGCTTCTTGAATTAGTGTCATCTTCTATGTTGCGTATAATTTCATTAGATATTTCTGACAAAACATCTTCATCAATATGTTCGGCTAGGTTTGCATCAAACGGAATAGCTATGGGAGCTTCTGTTTCCATCTCCATATCACCAACAATAGCTGATCCATCATCTAATTCTGTAACACCTTCTACCAAAGCCTCTGGTGGTAGTTTGACTAAATTAGCTTCTAATTCTGGAGCTACCGCATCTGCGATACCATTTATATTTTCGATTGCCATTTCAAATCCTATCTAATAGAAAATCCGCCACCTTTGATTGCTGCACCCATACCACGACAGCCCATTTTGCCACCTTTTGCGACACCACCATATTTCATCTTTTGAACTTTACCACCATATTCCATCATTTTAAAATCTGCGCCAGATATTGTACCATCTTTGTTTTTATCTAATTTTTTTTGTTTACCTGTAAGTTTTTTATTTTTTTGATTTGTTTTAGCAACATTTTTACTAAAATTTTCATTCAAAATTTCTGTTTTATCTGCTTTTAAATTTTTAGGTCTTGGTTTAGGCATTGGAACATCTCCACCTTCTTTCATGCCTTTTGCTTGAACTTTTTTTATCGCTTCCATTAAACCGCCCTTTCTCATTTTTCTTATTGCTCCACCGTATTTTTTACCAAACATTTTGGCAAAATCAGATTCAAATTTATCAGCTATTTTTTTGGTTTGTGACGGGGATAACGATTCACCTTTACCAAAAACATTACCCTGCTCTTCTATTGCTCTTATAGCTGCTTCTAATTCAGCTTGACTTAATTTTTCGCCACCACTTTGCATTTTTTGTACTACTTTACCACCGAATCTAGCTTTCATAATATCATTCCTTTGTATTCCAAATGCACCAGGCTTCTGAATTGAGTTACTTTTAGCGCTTAGTTTAACAGGTTTAGTTCTTATCTTACGAGGCTTTTTAGATCTCTTCATCAATTGAGCTAAATCTTTTTCAGATTGAGAATCTAAAGCCATAGCCATATTGACTCCAGCTAAAGAATCTCTTTTCTTTTTATTAGACATTATCTAATCCCTTTAAACATTCCGCCTCTGCCTTTGGCAACACCGCCCATGTTCATCTTCTTAACTTTACCACCGTCCATCATACCAACGGGCATGGACTTGGTTGTGTTTATTACACCACCCATAGCTTTATTAACAGGTTTTACACCTTTCAACATTGCATTGATTTTTTTAACATCATCATTTGATACAGTGTTGCCTGTTTTTTGTGCCAAAACTCTTTTCATTTTTGCAATGTCTGCGTCTGAAATTGTCTTTCCACTTTCATTTGCCATCAGTAATACTCCATTTTTCTTCTATATCCTGGTTCAAATTCTTCATCGTCAGGTGTGGATATAAAACCACCTTGTCTGAATCTTAGTATAGCCTGTGTCATCGAATCTGCCAAGTCATCATGGTCTCCATGTGGAAAACTCGCACATTCTTCAACAACTTCCTCCGCAAAATTAGCATCTGGTCTCCACACCATACCACTTTCAAATACTGGTGCGCAAGCGTTCATCCTTGCAAACTTATCAGCACCTTTGCTCGGTGTAAAGGGTGTAACAGGAATGCCCATACGTCTTAACTCTTGTGTTAAAGGCGTACCACTAGCTTTTTGCTCTATCAATATCATATCAGGGTCGTAAGACTCATTTAGTTCATAAGCCTTTTGCTTCAGTTCTGGGAAATCCCATCTGCCCTTTTCAGCATCAAGTAAAATAATCGCATCACCCTCACCCTCTACTGGTGTAAATATCCCCCAAGTAGTAATAGCACTAAAGTCAGCACGATCATTTTTACTGAAAGCGGTATCGTATGATTGTATGATATACGAACATGGAGGTGGTTCAGAATTATCCCAAACATTCCACCATTCCCTTTTTATTATAGCTCCTTCTTCTGCCGTTGGGTTTTGCATATACTGTGCATTCCACTTGGCTACTGGAATTGACGCTTTTACTCCGTCTAATTCCTCTCTGCTCCAATATTCGGGCCAAAGTACATTGTTTGTATCTGGAAATATTGCAGGAAACTCCACGACTTCCCATTTGTCTGCTCCTCCTTCAGCTTGCTTAGAGATAACTCTAGCTGTTAGGTCTTTAATACCCCATCTGGTCATAACAATAATGATTGACCCACCTGGTTGCAATCTCTGTCTAGGACCTGATGTATACCATTCGTAGATACTGTCCAAAGACGTTGGACTTAACGCATCTTGCTCTGATACTGGATCATCAATGATACATAAATCTGCACCACGACCAGCTAACGCACCACCCACACCAACAGCGTAATATTCTCCGCCACCATTTGTTGACCATCTACCAGATGCCTTCGCATCACTTGCTAATTTTATATCAGGAAATATATCCCTGAAGTCATCGCTATCAATAAGGTTTTTGACCTTACGACCAAAACCTACCGCAAGTTCTGCCGTGTGCGTTGCTTGTATTATCTTTAGATCAGGTCGTCTGCCCATAAGCCACGCTGGAAACAAGTAACTCGCAAACTCTGATTTCGTATGTCTTGGTGGCATGTTTACAATTAAACGCTTGATTTTACCATCAGCTACCTTTTGCAACTTGTCTGCATATATTTTGTGATGCTTGCCCTCAATGAAGCTGGGCCAAATCTTCTTTACAAACTTTAAATAATTATCTTGACTTGTTTTTTGTTCTTCTAAAACTTTAAGACGATCAAGAAGAGGCGTAATCTTAGAAATTTCATCATCACTAAGATACTCTGCAAATTGTGATGCTGTTAACGCCTGTTCCATTATGCTGTCGCTAAGAGATTATCCAATGCTTGCATAACTCGACCACCTTCTGCATATCCAGCAACCCCACCTTTTTTCATAGATTTAGGAGCAGCAACACCTGTTAACATCTCAATTAATTTATTTATATCGCCTGTATTAAAAGTAGATGGTACAAAATCTGAGACATTACTTGTAAATGGTGAATCAACAACAACAGATTTAGGAGTTGGAGGTGTTATAGGATCTCCTCCGCCTATTACGTTTGGTGGCTTATCCTCTTCTTCTTTTTCTTCTTCTTTTGCTTTTGGCTTTAAGATAAATGGATTTTCATTATTGTCATCACTACCCATAGGAGCATTCGGATCCATGCCTTCCATTAAATTACCAAATTTATCCTTAGAACCTACGATAACATCTCCATCATAAACTGGAGTATAACCCTTTTGAGCTATCGAATCTAAAACCCTGCCTCGTGAATAAGCAGAAAACTTATTCGCAAGAGATGTTAGTGTTGGAATAGCACCTATACCCGCATTTTTAAAAGGCTCTCTAAATTCCTTTGGTGCTTCTATACCTGGCGCAACTATCGGGGGTGGCTCAAATGGCTTTATACCTCTACCCATAGCTGTTGAGGTTAAATTTTGTAAATTAGGAGCAGTGCCAACGCCCATAGCCTGTTCAGCAGCTAACCTATCTGCCTCATTTCTATCAACAAGATTGAGTGCAGTGTCAAAATCATCGCCTACAAAGTTTCTTGTATCTGTCGTATCAATATCAAATACCGTATCAGTAGGTCCAACTCGATCAGTAGGTCCAACTCGACCTGCCATAGTTTCTAATGCAGTGTCCACAGGCTGTTGTCCTGTGCCTATATTGTCTGGTTGAAAAACATCTCGTCTGTCTATCATAGTTCCTAATGCAGTGTCAGGAATCGTAGATATATCTCTATCCAATCCTTTTTGGTTCTGTACTCTATCAGCTAAAGTTTGATTATTTACATTCGCTAATTGATTCTGAATTTCATTGGCTCTTTGTGTGTTTGCTATAGATCTTTCTAAAGCATTTAATTCTGCATCTGTAGAACCAATTACACCAGTATCAGTTTTTGCGCCTCTGTTTCCTCCGAATGCTGTATTTAAATCAAGACCGTCTAAAACATTATTGCTAAATGTAGAGTTCAATGAGCCAGGTCTAAAAGATGCTTGGACAATATCTGCTGGATTTACATTTTTAGCAGAAGCTGTCAATGTGTCTTTATTGTCAAATATGCTAGCTAATTGTGTGCCAGCATCAGCAGGTCTTTCATCTTGAAGAACATCTAAGTTAGCCATAATAGAACTGTCATATTCTTTCTGACCAGCATCTGTTAAACTACCATCTTTGTTTATAAATCCCAAAGCATCAGATGCTGTGCCACCAAAAACCTCATTTTCAGCTCTTGCAATCGCCTCTTTTAAAATCTCTGGTCTTGATGTTGGAAAAGCACCTGGCTGATTATCGCCGTCACTGCCAATATTTGTTGCATCAGTAAAATCTTGATCCGTGTAACTGTCTGTGTAATCCATATCACTATCTGGATCAGAAAAATCCGTGTTATCTACTTCACTATAACCGCTGAACCCACCAAAGTCACTGTCATCAACCTCACCACCATCGAAGTAAGTTCTTGGTAAACTGCCAATATTTCCAAACATTTCAGGTCCACCTCGCAAACCCATTGGCTCTCTTAATATGCCGTCTTTGTCTCTCATAGGCTGTCCAAGCCCTTGCATCTGAAACGGAGCAGCAGGTCTTTGCATCATAGGATTGAAAGGTTGTAAAAGTGGCTCTGCGAATTCCATCTTTGGTCTTGATAAATCTTGAGGTGGCTCGAATATCGTAGGCTCTAAAAATGTCTTTAATCCACCACTGTCACCACCTAAATTAAAACGCTGACTAGCCATCTGTTGAACTTCTTGAATAAATGGCTCAACCTGCGTGTTATCTATCTGCTGAGATAAATAATCACCATAACTATCCAAAGGATTACCCGCTACACCACCTAACTGCATGTTTACAGGCTGATTAAATATGTCAATATTCGCCATCGGATTAGGCGCTGGCATCATAGGGGATGACCCCATTGGAGGAATAGGGGTCATAGACGTTGTATTTGGCATGGATTTTAAAAAATTGTTAAAATTACCCCTGCTTTGGGCTGTTGTCTCAAAACTTACCTGTGGCGGTTGTGGTGGTACAGGTGGCGTACCCATATTTCCGCCCAGAGGTCCATTCGCCATGAAAATCTCCACAAAAAAACTAATTTATGTGGAGATGATATACGATTAATTTATTTTTGACAATAGAAAGCCCATTTCTTTGTGGCTTTGTGCTAAAATTTTAGAAACTATCTGAGAATTTGCAGAAATATCGTCTTTCATCTTCCTCATAAGAGCCTCAATCCTGTCAACATCCCATTTCGTCAACGGCTCTTCGTGTTTTTTTATGTCATCGTGCAATTCATCCATCTTATCCATGTTTTTACACAAATATTTCGCTGATAAAACTACAGATATTGGAACTGGCTTCGTTCCATGCTCATAATGATTCCACATTCTGTGACTTAATCCTAATTTCTTCGCCATAGCAACCTGACTTACGCCCATCTGGTTGCGATAATTCAACATTTCTTTGTTTTTTACCTTCGCATAGCTCTCTTCGTTACGTTTCATTGGCTCGTCTCCTTTAATATTTCATATTTTAATAAATCTTCCGTAAAATCAGCAACACTTCCAAACCTTACAGGCTTGTAAACCTTGTCACAGACGTTGGAAGCACATGTCGATAGTAAATCATCTACGTTATCTTTGTCATATCTCATTATCTTACGGAAAACGTCAATGACATCCTTCGGATCGTCAGACTCAAAATCTCTGAAACCTGCGTATTCTAGTACATATCTAGGCATAATGCCCTCCTAACATACAAGATGTAGCAATGAATGCTAAAAAGTGCAAGATTTTTTTTATAAAATTTTTTTTGGAGGTCGTATTTGAAATTGATGGGGGTTGTTTGAGGGGAACACGGTTTAGAAGATTTTGCCGTAAATTTATATAAATTTGGTGGTATGGTGCGGTATACCCCCCCGTTTTATTCAGTAAAAACAATGACTTAGAACAATTGTATGATATTAGATATTAACTAGCAATTGTTCGATGTCATAATAAATTTTAAACAAAAAAATAGACCGTATCAAATGAATGATACGGTCTAGATTTAAGCCTTAATTTCTAAAAGGCTTTAAGTTTGATTTATATTGATTATCCAATCCAAGTATTAAATCGGTACCGCCATTGTTGGCGAATACAGCACCATCAGAGCCATTGTTTACTTGTAATGGTATCTCATAACCATTTAAATCATAACGTCCTTGAGAAGAGCTGTATGAATGATTATAGTGCTGTTGATTATGAGTAACTAAAATATCCCTACCAAATTGATTTATTAAGGCAGGTCTTATTTGCTCACTTATCATAGACCGCACACGTTGAGCAGTTTGAATACCACTAGCATTCATAATCTCTTGGACTGTAGCGCCGCCAACACGTCTCATTAATGAGTAAGCAATTGATTGTCTTGTACGACTAGAACGACCAATATAAGACGGTGTATCAATAACAGCTTGTACTTGGCTATGTCTATTAACAATTGAATGTTTTTGCATGTTAGATAAGAACATCATCCAAGACCATATTTTATCAATCTCTAAAGTACCGCCATGCGATCTAAATTCTACGGTTTCGTAATCGTCCCAATGATTAAGATTAATGGCTGAGAATTTACCGCCAACTGAGATAACACGTTTTAATTTGTGCCAAGTACACTCAGTATTTTTTATAGTACTTGGCGCTAATGGTTTTTTGCAGAAATAGCCGTTTTTTTGTCTTGCTCTTCTCATAGCCTCAACTGCGTAACCATCATCATCAATTCTTGACGGCGCTAAGAATGTATTAAATTGATCAATATTTTTGCTTACTCTATATCCCATATCTTTAACAATCTCTAAAGGTATAGCATCACCAAAATAATCAGTACCATTGCGACTAGGTAAAGCTCGTCCATGTATAGCAGTATATTCAACTGATTTATCATGGAAATCATTTGGATCAATCGTTATTGGTCGTCTAGATAAATGAACATGAATGGATGCAGTCCAATTGACGGTTGCGCCATGATCGTTCAATTGTTCGAGAACCGCCTTTAAATAATTATATGATTTTTGGGAATTACTTAAAATTGGTAATCTTGCCTCGCCGTCAACTCTTGAGCCATCATATACATACTCTAGACCTTTTATTTTATTTGAGCCTAGTGAATTGTTATAACGGTTCATTTCAGTATAAGACCTTGTATTAAATTCAGGCTCTACACCAAATACAAAATTTTGGTTATCGAATATGTTTTTATTTGTGTTTATTGTATCAAACATTTTGTTTTCCTTTGTTAAGTTATTGTTTGGTTTTTAGACATAATTTGTGCCTAAGTTTTATTTAGGTATATAAGGTAATGATTACAAGTATACCACCAAAATTAATTTGCTAAGTCCTTGTTTTTATTGAGAAACTTTTTTTGCTTTACCTCTTGACAATATTGTTTAACAAGTTAATTAAATTTTCATTAGGAGGATATAGGGGGGAGGATCTAGAAAATGATTTGGGCGGAGGGCGAAATCCCCGATCCCCGATCAGTGTCCTGCCCGATCCGAACAATTGTCCGATTGTCTTCCAGAAAAAACCCAGATCCTGCTGGGCTTTTTCACGGGCTGGTTATCGAACAATTTACCTCCATGACCTGCCTCCACGCCTTGTTTGAATAACCCTACCTGCTTCCTTCTCGTAATCGAAGGCTTCAACAACTGCGTCAAGAAGTTGTTCGGTATCTAGCTGGAAGTCTTCATACCCCTGCTTGATTGCGTCAAAGTATCTTTTGTTCGGAACAGCCTGACCTGCGTAGTTCATTATATAAACCATGCCCTGAGTCATGCCCATGTACGACAGATCAACATATTCCTTCCTGTAAAGATTTGGGTAACCCTCAAAGATGTCTAAGTTTCTCTCATCTTGTTCAGATATTTTCCACAACCCCACAGGAACGCTATGTTTCTCTGACGGAACGATACTCGCCACGTTGTTAAATATTAGTTTGTACCCCAATAAGTTTGTACTACCTACTGGAACTGCATCAGGCGATCTTGTCGCCATGTTCTTCTTGTTAAGGTTTGCACCATAAGCTATGTATATTGCCATTTGTATCTCCTTTGGCTGATTAATAACCTTAATATATAGTAATGATTGCTACCTGTCAACAACTAAATAAACTTTTTTTATCACAGCAGATTCCAGCTACAGCAAGACAGGAACAAACAATTGTTCGTTTACAGGTTTGACAGCAGGATATTGACAGCAGGGGGGAGGGGAGGACAATTGTTCGAGCAGGACGCAAAAAAAACGGAAGCCGAAGCTCCCGTTTCCCGATCCGATCCCGAACAATTTAATCTAGTTCTTCTGCTTTCCACCAAGCACGCTGAAATTTCTTCAGCCAGTTTAGTTCATAAAGAATCTTTTCGCTGGGGTTCTCAAGACCTGTTCTTACAAATATTTCTTCATCAGCAGAGCCAAGGGCTAAGTTGTTCTTAGCTCCCCAGTTAAAATATACTTCTACCAGTTTATCTATCTTGTTCATTTTATACCTCCCCAAAGCTAACAGCTTCTCTTTTTAATGTGTTCGGTATTTTAACAAATTTTACTGGAACGAATGGATATTCTTTTGTTTCTTCCAGTAATCCTTCTTTGACCAGTTCTCTAACTGCTTCGTATTTGTACTGATCACCATACCCATACTGGAAAGGTAGCTTTGATATGCTACCATCTTCTGTGCTTTCAATCTGTGCAGAGAAGTAACTGTTTCCGTTAACTTTGTCTCTCCACTCTTTGGCTACTACTATATATTTATACAACATTTGTTTCTCCTTTGGTTTTGTTTAATTAATACTAATATAATGTAATGATTGCAACATGTCAACCCTTAAATAAAACTTTTTTTTATTTTTTTATTACCTGCTCCAGCCTGTGCAGGTCGAACAATTGTTCACCTGTGCGTAACCTGCGGGGGAGTTCTACAGGTCGAACAATTGTTCACCCTGCTGGGAAAAAAATCGGGGAAGCAAATCCCCGATCTCTCCGAACAATTATGATTTCTTATGAATCTCGATACTCTTGCTTATCCCAAGAATCTTCCGCTTCTTCACGAGTCATCTTGCCATGCTCCATTGCATCTGCGATCCAATCCGATTTAAACTTACTCCAATGCGAAGGAAAATTTTTCATGATGTTGCTAAATTGTTCGTTGATTTACCTGTGTCGTGCAATCTGTGTTGCCATTCAATAACTTCATCATTAACTAGCGTTACGGCTCTTTCATCATAACCACCAACATTCCACATCATTATTTGACTAACTCTCTTACCCTCTGCTCCTAAGTAATTAAGTCCGTTCTTATAATTATATATGGTTGCTACTGTGCCGTCCTCAAACTTAATAGCCCACTGAGCATCTACTTTGTTATCAGACTCTTCAGACCATTCAAATCTTGTTGGCTCTCCGAAAACTTCTACCAGCTCCTGATAAGTTGCTCCAACATTACCCTGAAGATGTGTTCCATAAGTTGTATTTGTTTTATTAAATTTCATTGGCTTAGTTCCTTTTGTTTGTTTAACTTGATATATATATAGCAATGATTGCCACATGTGTCAACAGGTAAATTAATTTTTTTTTATTTTTATTTACTTGACAGCGTTAGCAACAGTTACTATATATAATACATCAAGCATTTAAATATCCTTTGTTTAATTGTAAAAAGTAAAAAGAGCAGGTTTTGGTTTTCCTGCTCTTTTTTTTTACCTGCTCCGAACAATTGTTCATTTCCAGCGGTCACGGCGCTGTCGCCAGTTTACCTGTCCAGCGTGGAACAATTGTTCACGCAGGAAGCTGGACAGCAGGGGGTGGATCTCCCGATCCTGAAGCTCCCCGAACAATTGTACGGTATCCAGCTCCCGATAAGCCCGATCCCGATCCGATTCACAGGGGATTTACCTGCCTGAAACCGAACAATTCCCCGATTACACCCCGATCCAGCCCGATATAGCTCCCGATCCGAACAACTCTTCGGTCTCCGTGTCTACACCCTGTCTAAGTAAATATGCTAGTTTTTGGGTTTTACGCTACTTTGCTCTATCAAGTTTGGGTCTTTATGGGTGGTTATGGCTGTTTTCATGCGTTTCTGTGCTATCTCTTGGAATTCCTGTAGTTTTGCCAGTATTTCGTCTCTTGTCATGCTGTCTGTGCGTTCATGTAGTACATGAGCTTTGTTTACAAGCAACCCAGTAGCCTTTAAACGCAATTCTTCAGCCCGAATAGCCTCACCAAATTTACCGCTCTCCCACGCTTCGTTACGGATTTTAAGAAGATCACGCACCGACTTATCAATAGTAACCCCGAAACGACTACGAGCTTCCTCACGCATTTCCTGATAGCGTTCCTGAACGACTGGGTTACGCAACAGCCTTACAGCATCAACGCCAGGATTTGCGTATCCTGCTCGCCTAGCCGATTCTGTCTGCGTCATATCCTTGTGCATAAAGTTATTTAAAAAATCTTGTTGTTTGTCAGTCAATCTTTTCCATCCAGCTAATCGCTGTTCCTTCGTTAAATTCTCAGCTACTTTTGGCATTACTTTTTCTCCTGTCTAATTTCATCCAAATCTTCTTTCGTTAATGCGTCACGAAAAGTTAAACCAAAATCATATCCTTGTTTGTAGTAAGCAGATGATTTTTTTTTAATATCAAGTTCACGATGTGCAACAGAGTCTATAACACCATCGCAAAAAAATGATAAATAGCCTCTTCTTTTTTTCTCTAACGGGTTTTCCATTTTGTCTCCATTCTACGTTAGTTTAATAGGGTAAGAGGGGTGGTTTACTTACCACCCTCTTATACCCCCTTTAGGGGGGAAGTTCGGTAAGTTGGTAAGTAGCTTTAAAATCAATGACTTAGAGCTAAATTCTAACTTACCGTGATAAGAAGTAACCTCCGTAAGTTGCTTCAAAAAACCGAACAATTTCAATGACTTACTACTTACCGTCATTTTTACTTACCGAGTAAGTTGGTAAGCGGTAAGTAAATCACTCATAAAGCACCACAATTTTGGGGTCATCAGTAGGCTTATAGAACGTACCGTTAAGGGTACAAACATATCCCAGATGTTCCATCATTTCGGTGTAGTTTCTGTAACATTCGCCACATGAATGTAAATCATATTTACAGCTTAAAACATGACTTACTGGCGCTTGCCATTTCTGTGCTATTCCTTTCTCAACAGCACAACCAATGCAAATTGTTCGGTTATTCATCACCATTTCCATACCAGCGACAATTTTTTCTTTACATTGCGAACAATTCTTCTGTTTCTTTTTAGCCATTAGCTCACCTCCACATTTGCGAAAAGCGGTGAATCGCCTTCCAGTCTATTCTTAGCTATTTCAATATACGACTCATTTAGCTCAATAACGGTAGCATCTCTATTATGCCTGTCAGCAACCAGTGCAGTAGTTCCCGATCCGCCAAAAGGGTCTAAGACCCGATCTTGTTCGGTTTTACTGGTATCGCAATCACATTGCTTAACAAATCCTTTATCTTCCTTTGTCAGCGACAACATATTCTTGCTATTCATACGAGTAGGTTTATCCCGTTTAGGTATAACGCCAACCATATGATCCCGAACAGTTCTGTCTGGAACGTCAGTTGTGATCATTTCACGCCTGTACGACTTCCCACAACCCGAACAAATCTTCTCGCTAGATCCAGCCAGTATCGCTGGCTCGATCAAATCTGTAGGAAACACAGCAAAATGGGCTTCTTTGTAAGGCTTTGTGTTAACAGTCCAGACGCTACGCTTGTTCTTTGTTTCATATGACTTTTCCAAACCAGTATGAGGATTTAATCCAGTACCTTCGTTGTGATATTTACCATTTGTTCGGTCTCGAGTTCCCCAATCCTGTGCTTCTTCTTTGATAGCCACATTATCGTAGTAATAATAAGGGCTTTTACTCAGAAGAAATATGTATTCATGGGCTTTTGTGCATCTATCCTGTACGCTTTCGGGCATTGGGTTAGGCTTATGCCAGATTATAT
>Ga0196887_1000664_pt1 | contig 15922 bp, 25 predicted proteins | sample VirMetDEL_Mar_31_FD_169094 | JGI IMG/M metagenome (GOLD analysis project Ga0196887, IMG submission 169094) | Aqueous microbial communities from the Delaware River and Bay under freshwater to marine salinity gradient to study organic matter... | ecosystem: Environmental > Aquatic > Marine >... | reverse complement strand
ACTCAAAGATCGAGTTATCGAGAAGTACCTCTCTACCTTGAAGTAGTGATTGTTTAAAGAAAGAGTAATACTCAGGCTGCGTTTCGAATAGATGTACTAAGGCATAGTCATAGTCGTTGTAATAGCGGGAGTCCTCGAGCATACTAATAGGTGATTCATGTGATACAAGCATACTCTTATTATAGCTCTAGCAAACTAGATTTCAAGGATAAATATAATAAGATGGGACTTTTAGATAACATTGGTAGCATATCAGGTGGGGTTGATAAAGCTTTAGGAGGTATCTCCGGAAAGCTTAACAACCTTACATCTGTTGCAAAAGGTGTGTTATGCTTACCTACAATGATTGCTGGGCTTGTTTCATCTATACCGAATATAATTGGTGGTGTTGTTGGTGGTATTAATACAGCACTTACTAACATTGTAAGCACCGCAGCTGCCACGGCTGAGGCTGCTATACAAAATGCTGTAGGAGAAATAACAGGTAGAATAACCGACGTTACAACAAAGGTGAACGCTCTGTTAGGAGACGTTCAAAATGCAGTAAGTCAGGTTGTAGGTTTCGTTGATTATTTAAAAGCATCAGTAGGTGATGTTAAGAGTTTTGTGAATGATAAAGAAAACTGTAATTTTGCAGGAGCTGCTCTCGGTAAGTGTATCGTACAGCAGACTCTAAATAACTTAACTAAAAAAGATTTAAGAGATGCTTCAGCTGGCGCTTTAGATATTTCAAGGCTAACAAATAAAGTAACAAGCGTTGGTAATGTTGATAATGTTATTACACGATCCGCGGATAAGCAGCTAGCACAACTAAGACGTGTGCAGAAGGTAATGAAAGTATCAGGTAAGTAATATGAGTGAGATTTTTATAGGTACAGTATTGGATAATTCGGATACTTCTGATACCAGAAACACGCAAGCTCTTGGAAGAGTGCTTGTTATGATAAGAGGTAAGTCAGATATTACTAGTGGTGAGAGTTATAAGAATCCAAAAGGTAAGAACCTTAACCGTAGTATATCAGACACAACTCTAGAACGTATTAGTGATACAGAGGTATGGGCTTATGTATTGCAACCAAATACCGGTGGTGCACCCGGTAGCTATAACCCAGGTTCAGACACCATCAAACCATCTAGCGATTCTAACAACCCTACATCAATTTATACTAAAGCTCCTGCAGCTGCATATAGTGGTAATGCTGCAGCAGGTAATAACGGTTCTGATATGGGAACATCTGCTATTAATACAACTGATGCAAACTTTACACCAGATAATAGGGATGGAGCAGTTAAGGGAACGTTTAGTATTCCGCCTGTAGGTGCTACCGTTGCTGTTTCTTTCGCCTCCGGCAAAAGAGGTTTACCGATTGTTATAGGTACTCTAATTAGTGCTGAGTCAATCGAATCTATATACAGTACGGATAGTGGTGCATTACCATCGTATCCTATAACAACACCAAAACAGAAAATATAATTTTTAGAGATATGGCCAACAACGGAGATTTCAATACACCTATACTTAACGATATCGAGTATAACACTAGTAGGGATGCATACATAAACAATCAAACAGCTGGTACATTAGTGTTTGAAAATACAGATGGTTCGGAGAGGGTTCAACTAACTCATCGATCCGGAGCAAACATTAAGTTCGATAATAGATCGTTTTCGTTCTTTTCACCTAACACTTATCAAGGTTTAGTACATGGTAAGAGCTACACAACTGTGGAGAATGATAGCTATGAGACGGTAAGAGGTAGAACAGAAAAGAGAACACATGGTAACTTCAATATTATTACTGGTGGTGAAGGTCTGTTTTCCGATACTTTAGCGACGCAGTGGGTTGATACATATAGAGATATAGCAGTTTTAAAAAATACACCAGAACTAAAAATTGGAGGAGTTGCAAACAACTCAGGCGTACAGCATGAAACATCCGGAACTCCAGACTCAAAGAGTGGTGCAGTTGGTGGTGGTAATTATGCTGTAAATGATAATGCTAAAAATGTACAAAAGATAACACAAGAAAAGACAGCTAAGCTAACAGAGATTGAGAGACAGATGGGTAAGGGTGGAAATATTAATATTCTATCTGGTAAGAATTTATTACTCGCAGCTGGTACAAAGGCTGTGGATTACGACTCCGGTGTAATGTTTGAAAACGGCAAACCAATTACAAAACAGTATAATGTTAACTCGCCTGGGTTTGCGAAGGGTGGTGGTCAGTCAGAAGTAAAGACAGCAACGTCTGTCTATCAAGCTACAGACACTTCCGGAGCCGTCCCGTTCGGTGATATACAAATTAAACCAGCTGGTAAGTTAGTCCTCACTGCCGGATCCGGTGGTGTACATATGTCAACTGCAGGTGAGGCTAAAATAAACTCTACCGGTAGATTAGCTCTCGGCGGAGCGGAAGTTGCGATCGGTGGTAACGCCGGTAAGTCTGGAGGTGGTCGTGTTACAATTAAAGCCGCGATGGATGTGTTTATTAAATCTGATGTAATTACATCCATCACGGCTCCAAATATTGTATTCGCAGCTAGCTCTCAAGTACTACTCGATACACCTAACGTTCATATAACAAAAGACACTTATATAGATGGTAATACACATATACATGGCAACCTAACTGTTAACGGAAACGTACATGTTGATGGTACATTACATGTTGTAAAGAATATAACAACGGATGCTAATGTTATAGCGGCTGGAGGAATTGCTGCTAATGGTACATATCAAGGTGCAGGTATTAGCGCAGCCGGAACTATTAAATCTAGAGTCGATGTATTCGCTCAAAGCGTATCTCTATACAATCACACGCACGGTGGTGTACGTGGAGGTAGTAGCAGTACTAGCAGACCTAATTAGATACGTGAGTCTTCGACTTAATGTTGCAAAGAGGTAAGCCGTAAATATGCATATAGGTACCGCCGTTTTCCTTTACCGTTACAGAAAAGCCGTTACCGAATACAACCGGTGATGACACTACATGTGATCCACCTGGCATCGTTACTGTCCTGTAAATACTACCGGTCATGGCGTCATACACGTTAATACTATTACCCGGGCCTATTGCTACTGTGAATGCTGATGGTTTACTCATAACTAATTTTATTATATAAAAGTTCCTTATGGATCATTTGACCTCAAAGTCCTTTATATTATTTATGAACTCCGCAACAGTTGGATCAGATTTATGTGTAGCAAAATTATATGTATTTGACACCTTTTTTCTAGATCCAACATTTCTCAGTTTATGAAAGTCAATAAGATCTCTTATATCTTGTGAGTCGGCATCCGGTAATCCCCCATCCTCTATACCTAAAATATTTCTAATCTCTTGAACAGAATACCCCTTATTAAGATAAGTCTTCGCTTTTTTAGTAATGAAAAACCTCTTAAGATTATCTTCACTTTCAAACTCCTCTATTTTCTTCGCAAAGTACTCCTTTCCGAAATTATATTTATTTCCTGTTACTAAACATTGTAAACTTCTACTTGACATAATCTATTTTTACTTTTGTTCCCACGGAAATACTAACCAAACATCATCCTTAACCGTAACGCCGTGATGATCGATAACATGCTTTGACTTTTCCTTCGCGAAGAGTGTAACATATCTTACAGATCTATATCTCGTCTTTCCGATCTTTTCCTTGATATGTTGCATAGTCTTACTAGAGTCACAAATATCATCTATGACTAGAACCCTACTATCTCTACCAATACTATCTAGATCGATATCCTGATTAATCTCAATATCTCCCCGCTCTGTACCATCATAAGAACTCACATCATAAGATAACAGCTTCGCGTTAAAAATATAACTCATCATTGTAGCAGGTATCATACCCCCGCGTGCAATTCCAATAACGTGTGTAAAGTCCTTCCCATTAAGTTTAAATCTCAGTGCCAGACTCTTTGTTAAAAAGTCTATTACATCGTAACCGATAATCTTTTCTTTCATATAGTAACATTATACAGTACTTTTTGGAATAATCAATTAAATAAGTATATGGATGATTTTAAAGAAATGAGATTATTATATGAAGCTTTTGCAAAAAGTGGTACCCCTCATGTAGGTAGAGCTAGAGATACAATGAGATCGTATCCCGCGGACCAACCTCAGAACCCGCACCATAGTCTACGGTCAATACCGCTCAAAGATCCAGGTGGTGCTGGTAGGCTTTATGATAGTGGTCAAACGGGTCAAGGTATTACAACCCCAATCAGTGACGAAGAGACAGACATGTCTGCATTAATGAGAAGCGACATTCTTAAGAAGGTTGACGCATTAATGTATGATGCAGAGAGCTTCGAAGATACAAAGACAATGATTGCTCTTAACGAGTTAAAGCGGTTTATTGAGAATCTTTAACAATGAACGATAGTAAAGAAATAGGATTAATGTATGAAGCAATTGCTAAAAGTACATACATTATTAATGTTAACACTGGTAGTAGTGAACAAGACCGTGTAAGCGCTATCCTAAAGAAGGTTAATACGCTTATTTGTAATAAAGAGAGATTTAATGATACAACGGATTTGGTAGCATTAAACAATATAAAAAGCTTTATCGAAAACCTCTAGATATCAGGGTATGCTTTATTGCATAGTATCTCTTTAACAAGATGTAAAAAATAGCATACACAAGAGCTGTATAGTGGTGTAAGAATGTTATTTGTAAACGGTATGAGAAATATACCACACCAAAAGCCTGTGCATAACGCACAATTAAGAAGCTGACTAAAGAACTTAATCTTAGTCAGCTTCTTTCTAAAGTAGTTTAATATCTCACCATACATCAGTATATAGCAAAGGCCATATGATGTAAGAGCGAGAAATATTAAATCAGCCACAGATAAGTGTGTCATCACCACCGCCTATAGTTTTAACAGCATCACCCATTAGTTCAAGCTCTTCTGCTTTAATAATAATAACGTTACCGTCATCATCTGTAACCTTAAAGCGACCATCAGCTTGCTTTTCTACAACCGGGCAGCCTTTACCACCACAGCAAACTCTTACTGAGTTATCATTAATTCTCTTAATCATATATTTATTTATTCTATTTACCTTGACCTCTATAACGCTTCTTATAGATTTTACTTGTTTTTCTTCTCGATGTACCAGAAGTGGCATGACAACCTCTTCTAATACCCTTCAGCTTTCCCCGTGTTTGTCTCATATCAATATTATAATATATTCTCTATATGAATCAACCTGTTTTATCCCTCACATGTACTGCAGTTAAGAATAGATCTAGCAAGTTCCTGAGCTGGGTTAGCACTACGCTGGTAGTATAGAGATTTAATACCTTGTTCCCATGCAAAGATCATAAGTTCATTAACCTCTTTTGGCTTCGTCATAGGCGGTATCATAATGTTCAGTGATTGACCTTGATCAATATACTTCTGTCTGATACTAGCTTGAATAATAATCTCTTTCTGAGAAATCTCACCAAACGTCTTATATACGTCCTTTTCTTCTTGATCTAAGAAATCTAAGTGCTGTACTGAACCACCATGCACGAGAATAGATCTCCATACTTCATCGGTATTCTGTTTCTTTCTAGTTAGAAGCTTTCTTAACTGAGGGTTCTTAAATGTAAACTTACCCTTAGCTAAGTCCTTAACAAAATAATTAGAGTTAAGAGGTTCGATAGATGGAGATACCTGGCCTAGAATAAACGAGCTAGATGTAGTAGGTGCTACTGCTAGTGTAGTTGTATTACGTCTACCATAACCTTCTAGTATTGGCGCCTCACCAAACATGTCTGCCAGCTCAACCGATGCTTTGTCTGCTCTCTCACGAATCGTTGACCAGATAGTACCGTTAGCCATCTTTGCCTCCATAGACTCAAACGCTACCATCTTCTTCTGCAGATATGAATGCCATCCTAACACTCCAACTCCCAGTGCTCTATGATTAAGAGCAAAGCGTCTCGGTGCTTGCATAAACTGCATACCTTCAGTCTTATCAACAAACTCTGATATAACGGCATCTAGGAAGTATACAAGAGTTTCTACCGCGTCTGTATCTACCATTTTATCCCATCGTAATAGGTTTAGACTCGAAAGACAGCAAACAAAGCTCTCCGCTGGGTTAGAAGGAAGCATTATCTCACTACATAAGTTACTAGCATGAATCTTTTCACCTTTGTCCTTATAAACCTTAGGTGCTTGATCATTAACATTATCAGAGAAAAATATATATGGGTAACCGGTCTCAAAACGCTTCTTAATAACAAGTCCCCAGATTGTTCTCTTCTCTTTATCACCTGCAAGCATGGATTCCATCCACTCATTACTCACACAGACGCCAATAGACAAGTCCTGTATATCGTTACCTTCACCTCTAATCTTAAGAAACTCTTCAATATCCGGATGATCAACCGGTAGATAGGCAGCAAAGGATCCTCGACGAACGTTACCTTGAGATACAACATTCATCAACCTATCATAAAGCTCCATGAAGTGAACAGCACCTGTTGATTGCCCACCGGTTGATATTTGTGTACCTCTACCTCTAACATCACCAAAGTAACCAGATGTTCCTCCGCCTTGAGCAGTCATGATGCCTACCTCAGCAGTCTTCTCGAGTATACCAGGCATTGTATCAGGTACATATGAACCAAAGCAACTAATTGGAAGGCCACGGTCTCTACCGAAGTTACTCCATACAGGAGAGCTTAAGGAGAAAAATCCTCTATGCATGTAGTTCTCAAACTTGTCTGCATAGCCTTTAATCTTTAGGATTTTCTCAGCATGCTCAGCGATATCTCTAATACGCTGCTCCGGTGTTTCATCTTCGAGTAGATACCCGCGCTCTAAAAATTTACGCGAGTCTCTATTGAGCCAATATATACGTTTCTTCATATTAATTTAAAATAATTCGTCTTCTGAGAATGATTGATTTTTCTTTGCATACTCTGTTGGACGTGAGTGGAAGAAGTCAACACTACTATTACCTAGTAGCTCCTCTTCGAACCATATTGTACCGGCTATTTTGTCTTTATCAATGTCAAATACAGGATTAAATCCAATCATTTCGAGTGAATCATTAATCCTACCTTTAACAAACTCTTTTAGCACATCAGCAGACAACCCTTCCTCATCTACACCATTAACCATCCAGTCAATGATTTTAGCTTCAGCTTTGAATGCCTCTGCTGCTTCATGTGAAATACGCTCAATTAACTCGTCGTCTATCAATTCAGGATACTCTGCACGAATGGTATTAATAAGACGAGCGCCTACCATAGCGTGTATATTCTCCTCATTACGAGTATATTTTACCTGCTGATCAGTATCTTTAAGAACATTTTTAAACCTTGCAAACCAGTTAATAACATAGAACTGAGAAAACAACGAAACATTCTCAACAAACAAAGTAAACAAAATAAGAGCATATAGGTACTGCTTCTTACTATCCTTATAGAATCGATGTGTATACTTCTTAAGATACTTAACGCGTCCTTGAATAAAGTCTAGCTTGAGATTCTCTTCGAAGATATCCTCCATATCAAGTACAGACAGTAATCTCTCATATGCATTGTTGTGAATAACCTCAGTGTTAGCCATAACATATCCAAGGTCTTGTAGGGCTGGATGTGGTAGATTGTCGCCCAGTTTAGCCCAAAAAGTTTTTACAGCTACCTCGATCTGCCCAATAGCAGATAGACAACGAATTACGATTTCTCTCTCCTGGTCGTTTAATACAACCTTAAACTGCTGTACATCCGACTTGAATGTAAACTCTTTATCAGTCCAAAATCCATTGTGCATAGACTCAATGAACTGCTCCGTCCATGGGTATTGGTTTGGTTTCCTCGAAACCTGTTCATCAAATATCATTACGTGTATTCTGGCGGTTAGATGTTACGTTAATGACTTCTATACCCACGCTCCTCTTTCGAGAAGAACTAATTTGATGTAATAATACCTTACTCATGCTCTTATTTAATTATAGTATGAAGAGCAGCCAACTCCAGCTACTCTCTCCAGAAAGTATTTAGTACAACCTGACTCAATAGCCGGATGTTTTATTACTCTTTAACCCTTTTTTGCAAAGGAAATAACAGGACGGTCTAACTTACCATGAAGCTTCAATATAGCTTCGATTTCCTTTATACGATCATCGTTATGAAACGAGTCTTGCCACTGTGGATCTTGTTTCCACTTATCAGAATGCGCACCTTCTAGCCCTGCATCTAAGTCATGCCACCAGTTTCTCTGCTGCAGCTCTTTTCCAAGCTCATCAAGTTGCTCAGGAGAGTATGTTTCCTCGTCACTATGTCGGAGGCCTTTAAAGAACTGTTTGAAATTTTTACTGGACATAATAGTATTTATGCCTTATTTGCATAAATATACTAGAATGACTGAACAATTTGACGAAGGTGTAAAAGAAATAGTTATGGCGTTGTTAGCTGTAACTGCAACTGCATATAAGGCTGATGATATTAAGAGTTTACTAGATACTAAACCTGAACCAATTGAGCAGAAGATACAAGCAGTTAAGATAGCAGACAGTCAAATCAATAGCCCTTCGTTTGATGCTGCAGCAGAGGAAGTCCTACAGACACTACAGCAGGGCGATCAACAAGCTGAGACACAAGCCACACCAGAGCAACCAGAAGATACAGGTGTGTTGGTCAAAGGTAAGCTTCCATTACATTTTCATATCATGAACAGGTTGACAGAATCTGGTTTAACCACTACTGCAGCTATCGGAATTGTTGCAAACCTTAAGGCTGAGTCTAATCTGGATCCAACCTTAAAACAAATTGCCTATTGGAAAAAGGACCCAAAAACCGGAAAGAAAACGATACCGGTAATTGGTAAGGGTAGAGGAGTTGCTCAATGGGAGAGCGGCGGTAGGTTCGATACAGATAGGATTAACCTACTTAAGTTTGCTGAGAAGCGAGGTACTGACTGGACAGATCTAAATACACAGATAGACTTTATTATACATGAGATGACTGTTCATCCAGAATATAAGAGAGTTAAGGACATGCTCAATAAAGCACAGGATATTGAGGAAGCAACAATGATATTTTTAACTAAATACGAAAAGGCAGGCAAACCACATACTAGTAATAGACTTAAGTATGCTCAGGAAATGGCATCAGTTGCCGGTCTGTAGTGGTTAGAACTACATTATGTATATTATTAATTAACATTAGATGGTGTTAGCGGATTTTAATGTTAATTAAAATCTTTGTTGATTAATTTTTGTTAATTTATCACTTATACATTTCATTTTTATATTTCTGCTAATAAAATAAAGACTTAATAATCTTTCATATATACATGATTCGCGTTTATTTGACGGTAATATAGTTAGAGTATTAAACATATCTTCCATTGTATTATTTGAAGCAACAATTAAATTTGATACACATATTTTAAAATCAGTGTTAATAATATTCTCATATGTAACGGTCTTCATATCACGTAACATCTCTATTGCCCTCTCTTTAATGATTAAATGTGATGCAAATCCACTACATGATGCCATAACACATACACGATCGTTAGATATTTGTGATAAATCTACTTGATCGTTATTAAATATCATATTATCCTGTATACACATATATATATCGTAATCGTTATATAATGTATAGGCTTGCTTATAGGCACCAAATTCATAGTTTATATTGTTCGTTAACAATATTTCTACCTCAGGGTATTGTTGTTTAACTTTAATATATTCACTAAAATCATCTGAACATGAATCAACCACCACAATTTTAAAATCACTACCACATACACCTTTAAACTGGTTATTAAAGAGGGATTGTATAGTAGTTAGAAGATGTGGGTTGGGTGATTTTGACGATATGGCTACAAGAGTCTTCATAGTATATATTGTATGTTTACTGTTTTTTGTTTAGCTTGAATATACGCGCAAAGGATGTTATTTTTCTTGCATTGTTGTATAACTTTATATGAATCATCATAAACTATAACTTTTTCAATGCCTAGAGATTTAATATATTTTATTTTTCTTTCCGGGTCACCGCTATCTAAACCTTTTATATTATACTCACCCGGTAGTTTTTGCTTAATATATTTATCTATACATTGATGTCGTGCTGTTAGTATGTGCTTTTTTGATACAGTTTCAAATAAATAACAAGTTGGAGCGATACGTATTGCTCTATTCCAATCTACTTTATTAAAGTCCTTGAAAGAATTACTATCTACATACTCATCTGCTGCCATTTCATAATGTTGATATTCTTGTGAGTTAAGCCTAAAGCAGCTATTACCATTTAATGTATAGTCACCACGTGGTGACCACACATATATCGTTTCATATGTTTTATACAATGTGTAGTCAAAGTCAAATATATGTAAATACTCATCCATTAATACGTCGCTTTATTTCAGTTGTTGAGATACCTTTTGTATACGGTATATAAACTAATACGATATTATTTTCATCTAACCATTGCTGTGTAAATTGCATTTGTGTGTAATAGTCTTTATGTGCCCAATCATCACCTACTGCTATAATATCTGGCTCAGCAGCCATTATTGACGGTTTTGAGTCTTGACCGGAAAAGTTAGGTATAACTTCATCTACATACTGACAATATTCTAAGGCTTTTTTACGTTCACCATATGTCATAATAGGTGCTTGACCTTTAAACTCTCGAATAAACTCATCTGTATTAAGTGATACAATCACTCTATCAGCTAACTTTCTACATTTTTGCAAAAAGTTAAAGTGACCGAGGTGCAATATATCAAATGTGCCTCCTGTATATAATGTCTTCATTTTTAAATAGGTCTAAATTTTTGAATAAAATCAGCACGTTTAGGTGACTTTATATTAAAAAGTTGTTTCTCGGTTAAGTTCCACAAACCGTTATGATAATGTACTAGCTTCGAGGTCTTGCAATCATCATAGTTCGTTAGTATATTATCTTCTATTCTTAAATCACCCCAACGTGTAGCGTTACCTATTACCTTAAATACAGTGGTTAGCTTAAGATAACACTCCATATCATGAATTGGACCAGTTTCAACGCCTTTCAAGATTGCTCTTACAATATCTTTCGCTCCGGTCTTATTTAACCTTACAGCGCTGACCCCACCACCAATAATGCTATTATCCTCATATAGATCAAAATCTGCTGAGGTAAAACTATAATTAATAACATCACAATCTGCATTTAGTGTAGTACCGTTTTTAAGTACAAAATTACTATAAGCTAAATGTCTATTATAGCATGCTATTTGATAATCTACACCATGTATATTATTAATATAAAGGGGATTGTCTTTATTTTGTATATCTAGTCTACTATAATCAGGGTGCTCTTCTGCATCCGAGCTACCGAGTATTATTGGATTCCATCCATTATTACACCAGGACTTCTTCCATAGTGCCATTAACTCATAATTATGTTTAGAAAGTGGGTGGTCTATAGGCTCAAAATAACTTATAACGTTTTTCATTTTATGTATATTTAATTAATTTTCATATTGATACTCAGTAATACTGAGTATACCTTTTTCTCTCTCAGCAACTAGATCTACTAATTCCTGTGTATAAAATTCTTTATAGCTTTTATTATGCACATTAGGTGATTTATTGGTATGCTTTAAGGTAGGTGTGGGTTGTATATTAACCTTCTTGCAAAACATATCATGCTCTAGGTTTATATTTTCAAAGCGTGCGATATGATCTACAACAATATCACCTGTATCGTTTACTAAAAACTCAACCTGTGGTTTACCGTGATAAAGTATTATATTTTTTAATGCGTTATGTTCATTTGTATTACATTTATTCCACCAGTTAATCATACCTGCATGATCAGGGTGCGATTTATCTGATATAACACCTAAGTTATATTGTAATATAGAAACATAACGCCGCCATGGATTCCTTACCATTGCCCATTTGTAGTAACTAAAATATACGTCAGTTTGAAAATGATAGTGAGCTATTTCTCTTAAAGTTGAATGTAAATATGTGCTAGTACGTATTGCTCCATTACCATATACATCGATTACACCAAGTTTTTGAAATGTAAACGTTCTAGAATTACACCCTGTTTTAGGTATATTCAACACTATAAACCTATTTTTATGTGATATCAGCATCTTTATACCTTTCATATATCTGCCTATCCCATGATGTGTGGTTTAGAAATGCAGTTTTACTTTGCATATCTAAACTATCAAACGGCACATTTATTTTATTTTGTGTTTGGTTTCTAACGACATTTCTATATTGTATAGTATTAAATTTAAAATCATAACAATCTACAAACACCTTAACTACAGCGTCATTAACGTTATTAATAGTAAATACATACATGTTATCGAGTAGCTTGCATGTCTTATTAAAATGCTCTTGCTCTACTAACACCTCATTCGGTATATTTAACAGGTTACGTATTAACCATGAACCTTCTAGTTGTGATGAATTAAGATATTCAATAAAAGATTTTTCACCGAACGCTCCATGTGTTGGTTCTTTTGATGATTGTGCTGATTTAATATAGTTATATAGGGATAGTATACGATCGTATGGCTCCCTTAAACATATAAACTCGTAAGGCTGTACATCTACAGGTAGTGAGGAGTATATATCCTCATTATAGCATCCAAAACCAGCATCACAAATACGTATCATAATCAACTTCAAGTCAGATAAATCTAAATCCTCAAAATTTATCTGATAGCGGTCGCTATCGATCTTTTTATATTTATTATTTAGATCTCCTTGATCAAAACATATTAACCTGTAAAAGTTAATATTACCCTTAACTACATCGACATAGTACTTGTTACCATTTGAGAGCTCATGCGCAGCATAATAACTAGTACTAGTTATATATGTCCCTGCGTTTTTAGGTATATGAAAAAATACCGGTAGCTTCATACTTAGATTATATTCGCTGCGCCCGCTGACACAGCTTTTGCATTAGGTGGTATTACCTTTTCTTTAATAAGCATTTCACCACCTGTAATCTCTTTGTATACAAGTCTAGCAAGTGATCCGTCATTACAACCATGTACCAAAACAGCTGTATCTATTTCGATAGGAGTAGCAAATGTATAGCTACCATCACCAGGCCACTCGTCTCTATCCTCACCTTTTATAACCCAGCCACCTGACTCATCACGTCGCTTTGTATAATTACATGTTCTAAAGCAGAACTGTATTAGGTCTGTATCATGCGCATGTTGTGGCAACTCCCACTGCAGTAGTACATCCCACGCGGTGTTAATACGATCGACCTTTGTCCATATTTTACTATATGGATCAAGATCTGGTGGATAAATAGCAGCACCTACAAGATGCTGACATAGCTTAAGAATCTCTTGTTCAGATGTATTCGTTGTAGTCCATGATAAGTTACCCATAAACGGTTTACCGCATGCATCGTAACCTTCTTCTAACTTATCCGCCCAGTCCTTATGAATAGGGGTCATATCCATCTCTAGGAACAGCCATGGCTTATCTGTATTAACATACTCATCGCGTAAGAATAGAGCTGTCTCTCTCCAATAGTGATTTGGACCACCTGGCCATCCACGACGACCGTCCTCGTCTAGTGTGTGATGCCTTTTTTGTATAAAACCATTATCTTCAATAGCTCTATATACCTCTCTACCCATTTTTTGATCTGCTGGTCTGCTTACAACAACCAACTCGTGGTTCTCATAAGGTCCAAAAAGATTAAACATCTGAACAAACTCTTGAACGACTTCTCTATCAGTCGATGATACAGGTACCACGATTATCATATATATTATTTTAATCTATAATATGATAAAATCAATGTATTGTTATGATATATCTACCATTTACGACACGACCAGTAACCTGCTGTTGTCTTGTCTTTCTTTTGATCACACTTATGTCTAGCTCTAAATGACTTTCGAGCTTTTGGATTACTCTTACGAATCTTCATCGTCTTTTCACCACGACTCTTTGCTGATGATCCACCATGACCGAAGTTAACCTTCTTAACGTTACCGGTCTTTGGATCCTTAACATATACTTTAAACTTCTTAACATCACCACGAGTTGGCTTATTGAGTGTTACCTTACGACCTTTGTACTCAGCATCTTCTTCTGGAAGCCCAGCAAGTCTTTCTTCAGCATCTTCATTGCTCCACTCTTCTTCATCACAATCGTGATAGTTCATAAAGCGCTGTGCTGCTTTGGCTGTATGAGAGCCTTTGTCTTTAGTACTGCTCTTCAAGCTCTTAGCCTTTGAACAAGTAACCTTACCTTTAATCTGATTAGAAAGTATACCAGGCTTAGATGCCTTATGCTTATCTTCAGCATCTTCAACCTTCTCACATGAACCCTGCTCACCACGCCTCTTACCAGGTACCTTCTTGTAACCATCCCAGCACTTCTTAGCATTCTCACTAACTGTGCTATATGCCTCAGCTAAGAGCTCCATATCCTTCTTATAGTTATTGTGTTGCATGCTATATTAAAAGTTATATATTACTCTTCGTTACTCTGTACACCCTCAGTGTAGAGCTGTGCCATGTCTTGGTATACTGACTTAGGACGTCCTACACTCTCACCAATTGCTGAAAAAGCTTTTTCCATGTCGTTAACTGGCTCATCGCTGTTCTTATGCTCATATGGCTCTTCTTTCTCTTTCTCAGACTCTCTAGCTTGAACATACAAGTCATTAATAATCTTATCCCACTCTTCTGCAGTGTGATCGGACCAATGATGTCCACGTGGTCTGAAACCATTAAGAGACTTATATGCATCACTATACTCAGATGAAGCTTCAACCGCCTTAAAGTCTTCTAATGACTTAATACCATTCATACCAAACTGCTTAAGATCTTCAATGATACCCTCTGTAGCTGGTACAGCCCAAAATACATTCTCACCTGCAGCCTGACGAGCCTCCATCTCTTTATCAATCGCTGCTCCCTTATCATCAAGATACTTACGAATCTCATCTAGTAGTGACTCATTAACCTCCTCTGCATCTTCAACATGTCTAAGTGCGTCACTAGGAGGTGTAATATCCTCTGCACAGTGATCACAGCTCTCGAGGATTACCTTTGACGCAATCTCTCCAATACTCAACATATCCTTCTTATTCATACATATATTTAGTCGTCCACGATAATTTGTTCACATAAAGTTTTAGAAACCACCACCTTAACACCACATGCCGTACACACCACCTTATCATATCTATCAGATATCTTATATACATGCGTACCTTCAGAGAGACCAAACTCACGTAATCGTTGACAGTCGGCTCCCCGAAGACACTTAATCTTTAGATTGCAGTCAGTGCATGCATCTGACAAGTTCATATTATGTTAACATCTTTAGTAAAATAATAGCTACACTAAATAGAGCTACCATGGCATACATCTTAATTGCAAAGCGCTTTGTATCTCTCTTACACTTCGTATAATACTCATCATACAAACGATTCATACGCTCATCGTACTCCTTATCTCTCTCATCCATCCTGTTATATGTTTCTTCAATCAACTCTGACAAGCTACGCTCGTCACCATCTACTAGTTTGTTATCTATCATAATTATTAATATGCATCGTTAATAGCTGACTGTACCTTCATCTCAGCCAACTGATCCTGTATACCACTATAGTTCTTTAAGATAAAGATATACCGCTCTCGCGTCATTCCTGTCATCTCTCTAGCACGTGGGTCAAACATATTATAATGCCCAGCCAATCGTGCACGCTCGTAATTACACCAATCAACAATATCTCTCTCAGAGTACCTAGTAATATCCATACTCCTATTATACGATAGTTCCTTTTAACCGCAACTTCGCAAAACGCTGCAGGCCGCTCACTCGCACCCAGCCTGAAAGGCTCAGAGCTCAGTATACACCGCATCATCCCGGATCACAAAAAACCTCCTAAAGCAAT
>Ga0196887_1000653_pt1 | contig 16037 bp, 8 predicted proteins | sample VirMetDEL_Mar_31_FD_169094 | JGI IMG/M metagenome (GOLD analysis project Ga0196887, IMG submission 169094) | Aqueous microbial communities from the Delaware River and Bay under freshwater to marine salinity gradient to study organic matter... | ecosystem: Environmental > Aquatic > Marine >... | reverse complement strand
CCAGACTTCGTAGGACCAAACGGAGAATGGATTATCGAAACCAAAGGGTACACTCCTTCGCATCATGACTTTCCGATGCGTTGGAAGCTGTTCCTTAAGCACTTGATAGACTCAGGAGAACCAGTCCCCGCTTTGTTCATCTGTAAAAATAAACACCAGATTGAGCAAGCTATAGTGAAACTTAAAGAACTAGGATATGGCAAAAAACGAGTTAACAAAGGAACAGCTAGGAGCTAGCTACAGAATAGCCACCGTAAGGCTTCATGAACTCATTGATGAGTTTTTCGAAGAGCTATTTGATGAGAACGGAAACCCCCGTGAGGACTCTGGCAACATAGCTAATATGATTGCTGGCGTTCGCGTTATGATGGATCAGGAGCTAGACCTTGTTAAGGAGGCTTCATTTGAACACTCTGAAGCAAACTACGATGCAAAGTCAAAACAGGAAACGATATTCGTTCTCAACAGGAAGGGTAGCTGAAGTACGTTTTGAACGCGCGGCAAGAGACTTAGGTCTTCAAGTCGTAAAGTCAGGCAGGAAAGATGACGTGCATATGCATGTTGATTTCTGGATGCAGTACGAAGGAGTTGACGGCAAGTGGGGAGTGGACGTAAAGGGCAACAACCTGCCAGATGAGATTTGGTGTGAGTTTAAAAACGTAGCTGGCAATCCAGGCTGGATGTATGGGGGTGCTAAAATCATAGCGTTCGATATGCCAGAGGAAGGTGGATTTAGTATCGTTGATCGCGAAGACCTAGTGTCTTACTGCGAGGATAATGTGGAAGATGTATTTGTGTCGCATAAGCGAGATTCATACAAGAAAAAGTACACTCGAAAAGATCGAGAGGATGTCATAACAACACTTAACTTGTTGGACCTCAAGTCTTTAGAAACGTACAGGGTGTGGAAGTATTTTAAGGACTATTGACTATCTTAGTAGTCCGTTTTTTAATTTTTTAATTTTTTTAATATGTATGATCCTTCACTTGTCCCTTGGGGCGAGGTAGGGTATGCTGTCTATAAGCGTACCTATTCCAGACAAACTGCCGATGGCAAAACAGAAGAGTGGGAAGACACCGTTGATCGAGTGATTGATGCGTGTCGTGACCAACTCAACGTAGGCTTTACCCAATTCGAAGAGGGTGAGCTGAAAAAAATAATGATGGAGCTGAAAGGCACCGTGGCAGGGCGATTTCTCTGGCAGCTAGGTACTAAAACAGTTGACCGATTGGGGTTGCCGTCTCTACAGAACTGTGCGTTCGTAGTGGTAGATGACCCTATTCGTCCATTCACATGGGCATTTGAGATGCTTATGCTTGGCTCAGGCGTAGGATTTAACATCCAGCGAGAGAATGTATACCAACTACCAAAGGTTAAGAACCGAGTTAAGGTAGAGCGTATGGACGAGAACGACGCAGACTTTATCGTGCCTGACAGCCGTGAAGGATGGGTAGAGCTTTTACAGCGCGTTCTAGAGGCTTCATTCGTTACGGGTGAGGACTTTACATACGCCACACATCTTATTCGATCTAAGGGCTCTGCTATTAAAGGATTCGGAGGGACAGCTTCAGGACCTGAGGATCTGGTCTGGGGTATGCAAGAGATCAATGAAATCTTAAACAAGAAATCAGGTCAGCGCCTCAGTCCTGTTGACTGTCTCGATGTAATGAACATCATTGGTAGAATCGTTGTGGCTGGTAACGTCCGTAGGTCTGCACAGATTGCTATCGGAGACTGCGATGATGTAGAGTACTTGCAAGCAAAGCGTTGGGACCTAGGTGGTATCCCTAACTGGAGAGCGATGAGTAACAACTCTGTCGTTTGTGATGATGTCTCAAAACTACCTGCTGAGTTCTGGGAAGGATACAACGGTAACGGAGAGCCATACGGACTAATTAACCTAGAGGCTTCACGACGCATGGGCAGAACATTTGAAGTCGAGTACCCAGATCCAGACGTGCAAGGGTTTAATCCGTGTGCTGAGCAGTCCTTAGCAAACTTCGAGACGTGTTGCTTGGCTGAGATTTACCTCCCTAACATTGAACACTATGAAGAGCTAAAGAAGGTTGCGCGTTACCTATACAGGATCAACAAACACAGCTTAGCTATCAAATGCGCTGTAAAGGAGACCGAGGATATCGTACACAAGAACATGCGCATGGGTATCGGAGTCACTGGATATTTGCAAGCGACTGAAGAGCAAAGAGGTTGGTTAGCGGATTGTTATGACTATATTAGAGCATATGACAAAGAATACTCTGAACTGGCAGGATATCCAACATCCATTAAGCTTACAACAGTTAAGCCATCTGGAACGCTTAGTTTACTTGCTGGCGTTACACCAGGAGCTCACCCTGGATACAGCGAGTACTACATTAGACGAATCCGCATGTCAGCTGATAGTAGTCTGGCACATGCCGCCAGGGAGCACGGGTACCCTGTGGAGTTCGTGCTAAACTTTGACGGCACAGAAGACAAGTCTACTATTGTTGTAAGCTTCCCATGTAAGTTCCCTAAAGGAACCATGTTCGCTAACGACATGACAGCCTTGGATCAACTAGAGGTTATCAAGCGTCTGCAAGCTGAGTGGTCCGACAATGCTGTATCCGTTACTATTTACTATCGTAAAGAAGAACTGGACGGTATTAAGGAGTGGCTCGATAAGAATTTCAAGAACGTGAAGTCTGTATCATTTCTGCTTCATAATGAGCATGGATTTAAGCAGGCTCCTTTGGAGGAGATTGACGAAGGCACGTACTTGGAGATGCGTAAGACGGTGACACCGATTACGTCAATAGCCCAGCTAGAGATGGACGAGGTGGAAATTGATGACTGCGAAAGCGGTGCATGTCCAGTACGATGAAGCGTATAGATCAATGCTGGATATCCCAGCTGTATTACTTGAATGGGAAGGGGCTTCGGCCCCTTTCTAGTTTCAAGACAGGTCGTGGTTCCTCCCTATAAAAAGGATCAAGTTCGGCACCGTAACATATTGTCCCCCACTGACCTAGAAGCATTGAGAAGTCAATTACATTGAAGTACCCATTTCCGTTCAGGTCTCCTTCTAGCCAATTAGGATTTTCCCAGTTTGCAAGCATAAGCATGAGGTCTACCATACCCACTACGTGGTCTCCGTTTATGTCGCCTAAGCAATAAGGATCCTGATCAGTAATTCCTGGGCGAGCTATTGGGAGGATGTAGTGCATACGCTCTATCTGACCAGGGGTGAAGTTAGTCCTACATGAATCAGGATAGTAATCCATGTGATTGTTTGGCTCATAGCCGTACAGTTCTGGTGGACATACTGGATTTACACAGTTCCAATTCACCTTAGTGGGAGGGGTATCACAAACAAGGTCTCCTGTTTCATCGCAAGGCCCTAAGTTTTCACCACAAAAGCCTACGTCTTGGAAGACATGCCTCAATCCTACGTAGTGACCTACTTCGTGTATTAATGTTTTGTTTTGGTCTCTATCGTCAAACGCGAGCTGAGGTCCGTAATTTCCAAACACATCGGACCGAACCCACACTCCTTCAAGATCAGTAGTGGATGTGTATGATGTCCAGGCAAATCCAAGTATCCCATTGCAGAAGGTGGGGAATATATGGACGTTCATGTATATCTCTCTATCCCACACTAGATCTTCTACGTAAGCATCCATCCACTGAAACCCGCTCTGACTGTAAGGCACACATACGCTGTTCTGCCCTAAGATCACGGGAGCACCCCAGAACTCATCGAAGTTATGGTATATAATATCTACAAGATCAAAATTAATCATAGCCTCATCGAACTCTTCATTTAAATGCTCGTGAGCATCCATGATGATATCCTCAGGTATATAGCTGTCTGGGAAGCTGTCGGTGTAGTGTATGTGATAAACGTAGTCTATTTCCTCCCATTGAATAGGCTCTGGAACATACCCCATCATCCTGGGCTGCAAATCTTCGTTACCGAATACAGCGCAGGAGTCCTGTCCTACAATCACGTACTGTGAGAGCAGGCATAGCGTCAGGAGAAGTAATCTCATTGCACTTGGTTCTTGGCTAGAAGAAGTTTCACCTCTTGAACTTCCCTCAACAGCTGCTTTATATCCTCTTTAAATTCAGAGTTATCAGCCTCAAGGACAGCAACACGAGCTGAAAGCTTATTGTAGTCCGCTTGAAATTTTATCCAACCACCGACCAAAGCTCCCGCCACTGCTAAAAATTCAAAATGACTTAAGTTTTCAGGCATCACTTCCTGGTTTTTTCTACGGTCCTACCAGCAAAGTAAGCTCCGAATACAGTTAACATTAATATCTCCAACAAAGATACGTAACTATCTTTTACGTTAAATGGCTGGTTATCAAGGCTATCCAAAAACATTGTTGTTACAAAAACAACTATTAAAACAATTAACATAACTGGACGAATCAGCTTAGCAAGCTTAATATCGCTACTCATGTCTGCCTGCCAGCGCTCCGTTACATTCTTCTGGAACTGAATCTCTGCATCTATCTTAGCCTTTGCTTCGGCTGGATCAATACCTGATTCTTTCTTGAGTAAGTTCTTTACAATGCCAAGCCCTCCTTTGTCTGGAAGCAAATCACCTACTGTGTCAAGCACACCAGGTGCTTTTAGCTTGAGCCAACCCCCTAGCTTAGTGTCTTTAATCTTTTCCACGTAGCTGTTCGTATTGTTTGTTAAACTGCATCAACAGGCTCCTCTCTTTCTCGTATAGTTCGTAGATCCTGTTCTGTTTCTCAACGTAGTTCTTAATATCTCTTGCTTCTTTACGTAGCTTACGAAGTCTCTTGATCTTCTTCTCTGTTGACTTGCGAGCAGACTCTAGCTTCATTATACCTTTGTATCGCTTGTCGTTCTTGTCTTCTGCTTCTTTTCTCTCTTTATACAGTTGAGAAACTAAATTAGCATTGTCGGTGTAAGTGTCTGAGTCATAGTACTTTGACGCCTCACCATACAGCTTTCTTAAGAACGGGAAGTCGTTTGCCTTCATAGGCACCTTCTCTCCCTCCTTGATCGTTTCGAAGAGGTCTTTACCTGTACCAAGGGATCGAGTAATGAACTGACCAGCACCACCGATGTAGTACTCAAATCCGTACCAAAACTTGTCTGGGTTAAAGTCTGCCGATCCTGGAACCTGCTCGCTTCCACCTGTAGCTTCGTTTATCCACTTAAAGAAATTTCTAACCCCTTCAGGTGATCGGTATGACATCTCAGCCTGTGGCTTAGGCGCACCCACTGGGAACTGCTCCCTGTATACAGAGCTACCGAAATAAGTTTCATTTACAGCAATGTCAACGAATGGCTTCAGTATAGTTGGCGATGCACCTTTAGCTAGGTACTTTGCCGCGTCCTTGGATTGACCGAAGCTGATTGGAGAGAACGAACTGAACGCAGAGTTCAACAAGAACATACCAGCATCTAATGGCTCCCTCTGTCCGTTAGCAGCCTCAGCCATAGAGCTACCCATGTTTGCAAATACGTTGAAGCCGTATGGAAGAGGTATCTTGAAGTAGTTCTTTCCGCTATACATGATGATCAGGTTACGCTCCTTCTCGTAGTCTGGAATCTTTTCATAGAAAGAAACCCCATCCTCGTCGTCGTCACTCATCGCAATGTTGACCATCGTAAGCATACCAGTAGTCAGGGACAGCCCAAAGGCCATCTTCTGGGCTCCGTTAAGTCGATTAAACCAGGACTCAAGCTCTCCGTTAGGTTTACGTACATCCTTCAGGGTACCAAGTGATCGAGCAAGCCTTACAGTACCCTGTACAGATGCGTTGAAGAACATGTACCATGCGTTAGCCATTGGTCCGAGCTCACCTGATCTGTTGAAGTTCACCGTGATGTTCTTGGAAAGCTCTGCCGCCTTCTCTCTGCTTACCCCCGCCTTTCTAGCTTCGATATATGCTGCAAGACGAACAGAGTTCTCAAACGCATCATTTACGTTCTCAATAACCTCTATGCTGTTCTTAGCCATCCATTCGGATGCTTTCTTGGCTTTGCTCTTCTCGTTGATCTCTGACTCGATCTCAGCTGCAATCGTACCTACGTCTTTTACAAATCCCCATCCCGTCTGACCGCCATCCTCTTTAAACTCCTCGAAGTATGCGGCCATCTCTGAAGGCAAGTCCTTACCTACTGCATTCTTAAGTAGGGCTGGAAGGGTTTGCTTCACACGGGTCATCACCTTGGCTGCGATGTGGCGCCCTGGAATCTGACCGCCTGGAATGTCTGCCTCCGCCATAGCATTAAACAACGCTGACTGGATGTCCCTCGCAAAGTTGGAGATTATGAATTCAGGGTTAGCCGTTGTGAATGAGCGTCTTAGGAAGCCAGAGAACCTACGCATAGCCTTACTGAAAAGGTCAAGCTTCTCAACCCCCATGTTCTTCAACGACTTAGCCATGTCTGGATTGGCAAACACAATGAATTGTTGCTCACCATTTACTCTTACGCCCACCGCGCTCTGCGCATCGAACGGAACCTCCTTAGCGAGTCTCCACACCTTAGGGTTAGGGTTATCTTTTACGAGATTGTAAAGTGATGATAGTGCTTCGTTCTTACGTGCTTTGGCGTGTACAGCTGCGTTCTGTGCAATGGCCTGTGCGAGTACATTCTGTGCTTCGCTCTTACGACCTCTTGCCCGCTTCGTTGTATCTCCGTATACGCTCATGCCTGCTCCGCCTGTTGGGTAGAGCGAGGTGTCTGCGTTTTGTTCATCCAAAGCCAAACCTCCAAGAGGTACGTAGTTTTGGAACATAGCTTCAAAAGCGTCGATAGTGGACTTTTCTTCGAGCCCGAAGTCTACCATAGTCTTTCTAGTATCCGCTGTTATGGCATCAACCTTAGCGGCTACTGACTCAAGAGCAGCTTTCTTTTCGGTCGAAAGGCTGTTCATGATCTCGTCAGCCCTCTCGTTGGTCATACCACTACCAGCCTCGTCTTTACCTTCTGTACGCTCTGAAATGACAGCATTACGTTCTTTCGCGTGTCTTGCGATGAGATACTCCGATACATCTTCTGAGTTAAGACCTTTGTCCTTCATCTCTAGAGAGATGTCTTTTACCTTACCGTCCAGCTTGTCAAGATCGTTGGCTGTCTTACCGTAAAGAAGAGCCTCAGCATTGATGAAATCCTTGCTCAGGTCAACCACTTTACCTTTAGCTGACTCGATAGCTTTTTGCATACGCATAACGTTTGCATACTTGTTGGCGAACAGCTGATCCATACGAGCCATGAAAGCCTGGAATCCGTTTAGGTTGTTAGGCTCAAAAGGGAGTTCAGTTTGATTGTCTAGGCTTAATCCTAAGTCTCTTGATTCTCTAACCACTACCTCTGCGGTTCGTCTCGTCTCATTTTTACTTTTAATGCCTTGGGCTTTACTGTCTTTATCAATACGCACGGTGGAGTTATCTGGATCAAAAGCCCTGCCTCTAATTCCAATAGCCACCTGTGTGTTCATCAATCCTTGCTGCTCGCTTTCAGATTTTTTTCTTAAGTCAACATTTTCATCAACCAAGCCTTGACTTTTGTCTTTTGACAGTCTCTTATACTTCCCCCCAAACACCTCCGCAACGTGATAAGCTTTAGTCGGTATCTTGGTTTGAGGTAATGGAACTTTGTTTCCGTTCCTGTCTTCTAGTTGAGCTCCGTCAACAATCTTTCCGTCAACAACAGCAGCAGGAACAATTAAACCTTGAAACGGATTATCTTTATTGGAATCAGTTCTGGATATAAACCCTTCTATTTTAGCCCTGGCGGTTTTACCCTTTTTATTGTACTTAAATGGTATTACAGTATAGGCGACAATTTCCCCTTTTTCAACTCCCGCTTTTTGCCATATTGAATCATTGTGCTTGTTTAAAAAAAGAGTTTTAGAAATAGTTCGATCTTTAAACAAAGACTTCGCTATTTCAGTTCTTTGATTAAAGCTGAAAGCCCTGGAATTTTCACCAATCAGCTGAGAAATTTCATTGTACTGGTCATCAGTAAGCACTACATCTTCGCCAGTTTTTATCAAGTCAAACACACTTTCGAGTCCAGTTCCTCCTTCAAGTAAGTTTCGAACGCTATTCTTTAGGGGTGCGTCTTTCTTAAAAGAAGAGTTTAAGAAATCAATAAGCCTTTGCTTTTCTACAAATCGCTTTAACGAACCATCTCTAGATTTGTATCTACCCAAAAACATATCGCTAAACACAAGAGGGTTACCCAAGGTTGAGTCAGGGCTTAACAAGGTTTGGTAAACGGTTATATATCCTATGTCCCCGTCTTTCATCCCTTTGGCTTCTTCAAGAGCCATTCTAATTAACGTAGCTTCAATAGCCTCGGCCTTAGCCCTGTCTATGTGAGCTGATATCAAGGAAACGCCTCTTTTCACCAAATCTGCAACCCCAGACTTATCCTTAGTTTGATCAAAGCCTACCGCAAAAGCTGAAGTGTTTTGAGTATCAGCCTGCATAGTACCTCTATTCGCTTCTTTTCCAAGAAACTCTTCTGGCTCTACGTTTAATACACGAGCCTCTAAACCTTCTGATAGGTTTGTTTTTCCCTGAGCAACGCTATCGCCGTCGCCTGCCTGATCAATGGGTATAAAATCTGAATGAGCCTCTATAGTAACCGATCCGTCACCGTTGTTTCGAATGCTGTATGCAAACTCACCTGCTTGATTCTTAGGAATTAAGAAAGCGAAGTCCTCCATAGTGCTACGGACGGCATCCCCGTACTCGTTTTGAGACTGCATGTTTCTCAACCCTTCCGTGAAGATGGTGTCGCTAAACACTACTGGCAACTCAGACTTACTTTCTATTTCAGAGCCACGACTATTAACAAACACCTCGGTTCGACTCTCTTTTCTGCCTCCTCTTTTGCTTAACCCGACCACCTCCAATATACTTCTCGCTAATGACTCAGTAGCGCTATCCCTGTCTGAAGAACTGGAGCGACGATCCGCAGCTCTTTGGTTAGCGGTAAATTTCATCTCAAATGGAGTTTGTAGCTTTGGCTCCATGTCAACTACCTCACCTGTAGACTTATCTACTTTAGGTCTTGGTGGGTTAATTTTTTTTGCTTGTCCGTTTTCACCTACGTAAGTAAAGCTACCAAGAACGTTACCTCTTTTGCCGTTTCCAGTCTCCTTAATCCACCAGTTTCTGAAGTGCCAGTAATCATTAACAAACACCTCATCATACAGCTGATATTGTTCACCCATTTTGTTAAGAAAAGTCTTAGCGTATCTAACTTTCTTTCGGATAAGGTCTGGGTAAGCTGTTGACTTAAAACCTCCTCTGTTCATTCCTAGGTCTCTTGCGTCCATATCTGCCCCTTGGGACACCCTACCCCCTTCGAACTCTACTCCGCTTCTCTCAGCGGCTCTAAATTGACGCACAAAGCCTTGTAAGTCGCTTTCGGTAATCTGTTCTTTTAACCCTAGCAATCTTCTGAAGAAGTTTGCAATCTTCTGTATTGTTGACTGTCTAGCCTCTAAGGAGGTGCTGTCAAGAGCGTACTCTAATATGTTTACTATTTTCTCCTCTATTAGACTCTCAGAATCGTAATCAGAGTAAGTTTCTTCTACGGCCCTTTCGATATTCCTAGCGTTAATGCCTCTAATTGACCTTAGCTCTTCTAAGAACTGTTGCTTTTGCTGAGGTGTAAACGTCATAAACGCAGCATGCAGAAACTCGTGCCTAACCGTATTAGTCCCTGTACCAGCTTTTTCTAGGTTTATGTGTACGGTTTTACCCTGTCTAAACATACCCAACGACGTCGCTCCTGTAGCGTTAAAGAAGCTTTGCTCTGTAGTGTGTACAACAGCATTAATACCCAAAGGCTTAAAAGCCTTGAGAAGGTTGTTTACCCTACCCACAACGTCTCTATACTTAGCGGCAAGGGGTTGACCCTCCAAAGCTGTTGGGCTCATGAGGTTATTAGCATCACCCTCTACCCCTTCAATAGGCGCATCTTCATCTCTTTGCATGCCAGAGTCCTCCTGCGTCTCACCTTCCTGGTCCTGCGCGTCGTCGTCTGTATTCTGCTCAGGAGAGTTTGCTTCTTGAGCCACCTCGAAGGCTTCTCGCTGGGCCTCCATCTGACCGTCAACCTCTCTCTGAGCAATTACGTCTGGATCTGACTCTATCTTCGCTCTATGAGTTTTCTCTTTAGTCTCTCTCTCCTTGTTTACTTTGTCAAACTCCTGCTTGTACAGCTCATCTAACCCCTCAACACCAGCAGATTTAGCCGCTTCTGTTTCTAGCTGTTGCTTCTTTTCTACTAAAGACTTGATCTCCTGGACTATAGCTCCCTGAAACTCAGGGTCATTTGATGCTTTGTGCTGTTGAACAAGAGCGCTTATAGCTCCTTGAGTCCTAGCGATCTCATCAAACCTTTCTGGGTCTGCCTGAGCCATTACGTTGTACGCCCTAGCCATAGCCGACTGACTAGCCGTAAACTTTTTAGTGGCAATCTCAAGACGCTTCATAGCGTCCTTCTTGGCGGTCTGCGTGACTGCCTTATTAACAGCCTCAGCTGCCTTTGCCTGCTCCTTCTTGGCTTCAATAGAGGTTTTGTGCATTGTAGCAAGAGTTGCCTTTGCAGCACCCCCCACTGTCCCGCTAAGACCTCCAGCAATTCCACCCATAAGCAGACCAGCTGTCGCACCTTCGATAACTTTTCTTCTGAACTCACCGTCGTCAAAGTAAGCTGACTCGTCACCCCCCTTTATTCTAGCTGATATTTCGTTTCTGTACTGAATCGCAGCGGTAGCACCCTCTGCAAAGACCTCTTCGGTAGCTCCCAGTAGAGTAGACCTAACTATATTCTTTGCGTATTCTTTTATTGCGCCGCGCTCAGCAGTTAGTATGTTTCGCGTCATTTTGCCTGGACCGAAACCTCTAGCAAATATATTCCCCAAAACCATACCAGAAGCTACTTCAGCTCCAGCTTGGATTCCCAGGTATGTAAACCTTTCGGTACCGCTAAGGTTGTCGTACCAGTCCTGCCCTACGTTATCTGAGTGCATCTGAGACGCAACAAGAGCGTCAGACACAAAGAAAGCCCCTGCTTGGTTTATCCTTCTCTGAGCCTTTACAGATTCAGAAAGTATGTAATCAACACGATCATCCATAGCTTTTGCCGCCTTGTTTGACATAAAGCGCTTCGTGTTGGGGTCTCGAACAACCTTACTTCCTTCTTTTCTTAATGCCTTCTTTCCAGCTTTCTCGGTAGCGCGTTTAGCCATACCTTTAGTCGTTCTTTTGAGCAAGCCTTTAGCTATAGCTGAACCTCCAGCTAGGTCTAAAAGCAATGGGGCAGACTGAACCAATTGATCCATTCCAGCGCCAAAAAGCTGTCCAGCGGTAGCCTCTGTAACCCCGCCTCTATCCATAATCTGTTGAAAGTCAATGGTTCGAAGAGGACCTTGCGAGGAAGCGTAAAGCTGTCTTCTTGCTTCGGGACTAGAGAAAGATGCCCAGAATAAAGGGTCATCAAACCCAACGCCTAAAGCTCCTTCTTTTTCAAACCTTTGAAGCCTTTCGTAGCCAGTCTCTACCTCTCCTGACTCTTGCCTGGCTAAAAACTCCTCATCTTTTTTAGATGGATCTCCTCCAGCCAAATCGTATATAGCGTTAGCTGTTCCTAGAGCGCTGTCAGCCACTTCATTCATGGCGTTATTAAACAGCCTTCCAGTTTTTCTAACTGTGTTACCTACAAAGCTATCGGTGTAAAGGTCACCAACCTGCCCGCTTTCGTTGAAGTCTATCTTAGCCCCTCCTGTCTCGTTGTAAAAGGCTGTCTCGAACTGCTGCTGCTTCTCTGGGTCGTTCTTTATAAAGTCAGGGAGTATCTCGTTAAGACCCTTCCCCATTTCTGGGAACTTAAAAGAGTTTTGAAACGTAAGACCATACTCATCATACATGGCCTTCAATGCATCATCTTTTGACTTAGGGTTAGAGAAACTAAAGCTGTTGTAGTGATTTTCCTTGTCCGCAAACTGATTGTAGTTCGTAGCTCTCATAGCTTCGATTTCTACAGAGTCTGGGTTTTCTTTTCCCTCAAGGCTTTTAAAAAAACTCTCTGAATCCATTCCGCCCAGCTCAAGAATCTTGTTTACCCCCGCTGTCGTAGCTTTTTGCTCAATAGCTCCAAACTGTTCGTTAGACAGTAGGTTTTGTATTTCTTGACTGTAATCCCCTAGGTTGTATTCTTTTTCGCCATCAACAGCCCTGTAAGTAGCCGTTGGCCCCTTCATCATGTCAAGTACGTGCCGAACCTGTCTTGCATGAGCTTCATCCATACCCCTTGTGTATGCTGAGTACTTGTTGTTTTCTGGCATATTATGTTGTTTTTCCGTCAATGTTGATGTCGGAGCTCATAGCTTCAATATCCTCTTCTGAAACAGCGTTAACATTTATACGCCTAACGTCTTGGACCTGTTCGTATGGGTAGGTAGTTATATTTAATGAATCCTGCTGATTCCCCCCAAGAATAAGTACATTTCCATTTTCGTCATACCCAGCAAAGAAACCAACATGCCATTGAGGTCCTTCCTTTTTGATCACGACATCACCAATCCTTGCGTCATAACGCCCATCAGACTCAGAAACACCTTCACCAATTGCTAGATACTTCTCTGCCCTTCCTAGGTTGTAAGGATCGTCCTTCTCCGTTCCCCCCTTGGTCCGAACGGAAGAGAAATCAAAGTCAGGGTCTGCTCGCATGATCATGTCGGCACACCAGTACCCACACCAGGGGGGTACAGGGTCAGTCGCTGTACCAGCGTTTATAGCGTTCTTTTGACTTTCAAACAGAGAGTCTTTTATGGCGGGTCCAACCACACCTGAAATCAGATCTGCAATAGTTTTCTCCATTTCGGATTCCAGAACGCCTGGCTTTATAATTCCAAGAAGAGTTTGCTTTGTTGCTTCTCTTTTCTCTTCTATTGGTGCGTCTACACTAACCTCAACTGCCTCTCCAGAATCAATAGAAGCTTCTATTACTGAAGCGGCTTTAGGGGCTCTGTCTTTTATTGGCTCAAGATTAACATTAACAATACCTTTAGGTTCTATTTTTGGAAGTTCTACAATCAGATCTGCTCCTTCGCCTTGAATTGCTGACGCTTTCTCAGTGTATCCGAGCGCGTCCCTCATTTTTTCGAGCTCCTTGGTGAACCTGACGTTCTCATCCATCTTGATTTTGACGCTCGGAGTGCTTTGCTTATTAGAGAGATCATTAAAATTGTTTTTCAATACATCAAGCTCTTCCTGAATAGCCTTATTCTGCTCCGTAGGGGTTAAGCCATCAATCTTCTTGGCTAATTTCTCAGCTGGAGTGCTTGATCTGAACCATCTGTCACCCTCTTTTATTTCTTTAAGGTACGAGTCAAACTCTTCGTTTGAAGAAAAACCCGAATCATTGCTTGAAATTACACTTAACCTTCCTTCAATCTCTTCTTTTTCTTTTCTCTTCTCTTGAAGCTTCGAAATAGTTTCAAGATCTTGATTGGCTTTTGGGTCTGAAGAAAGACTGCTTTCCAGTTGTTGAATTTCAAAATCCAGGTCTGCTACCTGAGACTCTAAGGTATCAGAAACCTTAGCTTCTTCTTCTCCGCCTTCTTCTCCGCCTTCTTCTTCACCTTCTTTACCGCCTTTTTTTACTGTACCTTCGTTAACATTAGACGTGCCCTTCAAGTCTGTTTGTCTTGAAAGAAGATCAACCAACCCTGCCTCACCTCCTATCTGTGGTATAAGCGACCTACCAGCCCCTGTGGAAACTCCCACTGTCTCACTTTGAAGCTCACCGTCTATCTCATAAACCATAGTGAGCATGGTGTCGTCACCCTCTCCGCTAGCGTTTACGTAAGAGACGTTAACCGAACCCGCATTTGGAAGAGCAACCTCTGGCTTTACAGGTTTCTTAGTTTCAGGGTCTAATATTTGATAAGCGTTAACGGAGATGCCGTTTACCTCAACAGGAACAGAGCCAGAGCTAATCCTAGAAGAAGACATGTCAACCTGATAGTTGTCATTCCAGAAATCCTCAATCTCTTTAAGGTAACTTTCTTTTAATTCCGCTTGACCTCTAAGGTAATCGCCTTTCTTTGTCGTTCCGTTTTCGTCTGTTACGTCGTTCTCAGCTACTTCAAGCCAACCTTCACCTGGTTGATCCTCATCTAGGCTGGCCCTGTAAGGCTGTTGTATGCTACCCTCCTTGGCTCCAAACATCCTTGATGCCTGTGAACGCGCCTGTTCTACGCTATTAAACTTTAAGTAATCCTCAGCAGGAATTAAGTAACTATCTTTTACTACCTCTGGTCTAAAAAGATAAGAAGGGTCTATGGCGGAAACGCTAGAAAGAACGTTTACTCTTTTGTCTGAAGGCACAAAGCTTCCGTCGCCTAAGTCAGACTCCATAAGTTCAAACCCCGTGATTGTGTAGTTTCCTGCACTGCCTTCAATTTGAATATCATCCAAACCTCCTTTTTCATAAGCTTTGTATCTCGCGTCGTAAACGTCTTTGTTACCAGCAAAAGCCTGACCGTCGGGAAGCGTTACAGATCCGTCAAGGTAGCCTCTGTATGTGTTAGCAGATTTCTGACCTATTTCAGTGTTGCTTTTTGCTACATTGTAAATACCCCTTAGAGTATTAGTATCCTTTATAAGATCTTCTTTACTCTCGTATAATTCACTTGACTTAGAGTCTAAGTGACTCGATATCTTAGCCTGTAAATCAGTTATAACGGGAAGAAAGGCTGGATTTATTCCAGTGGTGTCAAAGCTGTAGGTTTCTGCTATTTGCTTTTCAAGAAATGCCTTGTTTCTATCTTCTTGAGCTAATTCAATATTAAGGTTCTGCTGCCTTCTCTGGTTTATAAGATTGGCTTGCTCCCTAAGCTTATCTGAATAGCTTACGCTTTCCCCTATTCTAGCTACTGGCATTACGCTTCGTTAAATTGTGGTTGACTAAACACCTCGTGAACAGCATCGTATAGGTTTTGCAACTCTTCCATCGAAGGTTCACCTCCTTCTTCTATCATTCTGGCTATCTCGTCGTACTGCACCTTGATTGCCTCTCCCTGCTCTGGGTTGAGTATATACTCCCCTCCAGTAGCCTCTCCTTCCTTCACTCCTGTCTCTTCGTCTATAATAGCCTTCTTGTTGGTGTCGTGGTTAAACTCACCCTCTGTCTTCTGTACTGGACGCTGCTCCTCAAGGATACGCATCATAACGTCTTCACTCATCCTTCCCCCTTCTTCGTATTTGACTCTACCGCCGTTTTGAGCGCCAGTAAAGCCAGAAACAGTAGCCTGAACCGCACCAGAGGCAATGTTGGCAAATGCGTTTCTTCTATCTTGCTCTAATTGTGCCTTGTTTTGTGCGGCCATAGTAGCGTCAGCAAACTGTTCTTGGCTGTCTTGAGCCAACAGATTAAAATCTTTCGCTTGGTTTTGAGACAGCACTTGCTGCTCAAGGTTGGCCAGCCCTTGCATAGCGCCCAACTCTCTAGTTAGATCTGCTTGTTGTGTGGCTTGAATAGCCTGATTCGCTCTAGCTGTAGAAGCCCCAATGCCTCCCATCAGAGCCCTGGGGTCTGAAGACAACGCGGCTAACTCTGTAGCCTGGACTCCTTGCATAGGCGACAAGTCTGTTGGTCTGATCCCAGCTGTAGCTAAATCTCTTTGTGCTTGTGCGATACCAAACTTAAAGTCGTCTTGCTTGCCTCTTGTAACACCTCTTAAGCGCATCGCTTCGTCGTACAGTCCTTGCTGCTTATTGATTCGATTTTTAGATCCAATAAGATCAGCTATACCGCCAATTACTGCTGCCCCTCCTTCAAGAACCCCTTGAAACGGGACTACGCCAGAAGCTTGGTCGAGAATAGAACTATTAGAAGCGGAACTAGCAGTGGAAGGGCCTCCAAAAGACTGACCAAAGTTTGATGGAAATAACGAAGTTGGGACTTGGGGGACTGCAACTCCAAGCCCAGGACTTGATATTCCACCGTTACTATATTTCTTTACTTTACCCATGAT
>Ga0196887_1000651_pt1 | contig 16056 bp, 28 predicted proteins | sample VirMetDEL_Mar_31_FD_169094 | JGI IMG/M metagenome (GOLD analysis project Ga0196887, IMG submission 169094) | Aqueous microbial communities from the Delaware River and Bay under freshwater to marine salinity gradient to study organic matter... | ecosystem: Environmental > Aquatic > Marine >... | reverse complement strand
GTGCTGTGGCACGAGAGCATGGGCCATGTTTCTCTCAAATAATCATTTGCAAAATTGAACGATATGTAAGTATATGATATATATCGCATATAATCGTTTAGGGTCCCCTGGTATGAGTGTTCAGACAAATTCAGTAGAAGACAGGCATTTGAAGCTTCAATTGAGGCTCGCGCAGCTTGAAAAGCAGGAATCCTGCCGTGAAAATTTTTTAGATTTTGTTGGAACAATGTGGCCTGAATTTATATCAGGAAGGCATCATCGGATTATAGCTGAAAAACTAGAGCGTGTTGCGAGGGGTGAACTCAAGAGATTGATCATCAATATGGCTCCGCGGCACACGAAGAGTGAGTTTGCATCTTTTTTGTTTCCTGCGTGGATGATGGGCAAGAATCCTGGGATGAAGATCATCCAGGCGACGCACACGACGGAGCTTGCTGTGAACTTTGGTCGTAAGACGAAGAACTTGATTGACAGTGATGATTTCAAGACGGTGTTCCCGGAGGTTAAGTTAGCGGCGGACAGCAAGGCTTCTGGTCGGTGGGACACGAGCCGTGGCGGGATGTATTATGCTGTTGGTGTGGGATCGAACTTGGCGGGCCGTGGTGGGGATTTGGTTATTATTGACGATCCACATTCGGAGCAGACTGCGATGAGCAACAGTGGATTTGAGGATGCGTGGGATTGGTATACTGGGGGTCCCCGACAGAGGTTACAGCCTGGGGGCAGTATTGTTTTGGTACAGACTCGTTGGTCGGAGAAGGACATGACGGGTCAATTGATGCGGGCGATGGCGAAGGATGATTTAGCGGATCAGTGGGAGGTTGTGGAGTTACCTGCTATATTTGAGGACGGGACGCCGTGTTGGCCTGAGTTTTGGGGTCTTGAGGATTTGACCGCGGTCCGCGCATCTATACCTCCGAGCAAGTGGAACGCGCAGTATCAGCAGCGGCCTACTGGAGAAGAGAATGCGATTATCAAGCGGGAGTGGTGGAAAAGGTGGGAGAAGGAGAGTGTTCCGCAGTTGGAGTATGTGATACAGAGTTATGATACGGCGTTTAGCAAGCGGGAGACTGCGGATTACAGTGCGATTACGACGTGGGGTGTATTTTATCCTAATGAGGGTGGAAGCGGACCTAATTTGATATTGTTGGACAGTAAGAAGGGTCGGTGGGATTTTCCTGAGTTAAAGGGGATTGCGTTGGAGGAGTATGAGTTTTGGGACCCCGACACGGTCATTGTGGAGGCGAAGGCGAGTGGGATGCCGTTGACGCATGAATTACGGAACATGGGGATTCCTGTGGTGAATTTTACACCGAGTCGTGGTAATGATAAGGTAACGAGGGTACACAGTGTGAGTCCATTATTTGAGGCGGGGATGGTTTGGGCACCTGACACGACGTTTGCTGACGAGATGATTGAGGAGGTTGCGGCGTTTCCGAATGGGGAGTATGACGACCTTGTAGATAGCATGACGCAGGCATTAATGAGGTATCGTCAGGGTAATTTTGTACAATTACCAACAGATGATTGGCAAGACGGGGAAGAATCTGCTAGGGTAAGGGCATATTATTGATTGGAGTAATTCATGGCTAGAGAACCAATTGGGGGATTAATGGATTCTGGGGTCCCTTCTCAGATGGACGAGGACGACTTGAGAGCGGAGATTGAGCTTGAGATCCCGGACTCTGGGCAGGAACCGTTGCTCACGGAACTTGGAGATGAGATAGAGATAATTGAAGAGGAGGGTGGGGACGTTGTTGTAGATTTTGACCCTGGCTCTGAGATTATGGGGGATATGGCTTTTGACGATAACTTAGCGGAATCATTATCGGATAGTGAGTTGGCTAGGATCTCTGGTGATTTGGTTAGTGAGTTTGAGGGGAACAAGGCGTCTAGGCAGGATTGGGAAGATACTTATTCCAATGGGTTGGAGCTTCTTGGTTTTAGTTACGAGGACAGGACGCAACCGTTTCGTGGAGCCTCTGGTGTGACTCATCCGTTATTGGCGGAGGCGGCGACGCAGTTTCAGGCGCAGGCGTTTAACGAGTTATTGCCTCCTTCGGGTCCTGTAAGAACTGTTGTTATGGGCAAGGAAGACCGCAAGAAGATTGATCAGGCGGAGCGTGTTAAGCAGTTTATGAATTACTATCTGACTAATGTCATGGAGGATTACACGCCTGACATGGATCAGATGCTGTTTTATTTACCGTTAGCGGGCAGTACGTTTAAGAAGGTGTATTACGATGAGAATCTGGGCCGGATTGTATCTAAGTTTGTTCCTGCGGAGCATCTTGTGGTTCCTTATGAGACTTCAGATTTGGAGACATGTCCGAATGTAACACAGGTTGTAAAGATGGATTTGAATGATTTGCGCAAGATGCAGGTCGGGGGATTTTATTTAGACATACCTGTGATTCCTGCGCAGCAGGAGATGGACGGTGTGACGGAGGAAGTAAACAGAATCGGAGGTTTTGAGCCGTCACAGATAGATTATGACTGTACTTTGTTGGAATGCCACGTTGATTTGGACCTAGAGGGTTACGAGGATATGGGGGAAGATGGCGAACCAACGGGCATTAAGATGCCTTATGTGGTGACGATTTCGCAGGATAACGGGCAAATATTGTCTATTCGGCGGAATTATCGTGAAGAAGACGAGATGCGTAGAAAGATCAATTACTTTGTGCATTACAAGTTTCTGCCGGGGTTTGGTTTTTACGGATTGGGTTTAATTCACACTATTGGCGGACTCTCAAGGTCTGCCACGGCGGCACTGAGGCAGTTGATCGACGCGGGTACGTTGTCCAACCTCCCTGCGGGTTTCAAGGCCCGCGGACTACGTATCAGAGACGATGACGATCCTCTTCAGCCTGGGGAGTTCCGCGATGTGGATGCTCCGGGTGGGGCTATCAGAGATAGTCTCATGCCGCTACCTTTTAAGGGTCCCGACCAGACACTGTTTAACTTGTTAGGTTTTGTGGTTCAGGCGGGTCAGCGGTTCGCGACCATTACTGACATGAAGGTTGGCGACGGTAATCAGCAAGCTGCTGTTGGTACAACGATAGCGATGTTGGAGCAGGGTTCGCGGGTAATGAGTGCTGTACATAAGCGGATGCATTATGCGATGCGGCAGGAGTTTAAGATTCTTGCGCGGGTTATGTCGGAGAGTTTACCGCAGGAGTATCCGTATAGTATCGCGGGCAGTGATCAGGCGGTTATGGCGAGTGATTTTGATGACCGTGTGGATATCATACCTGTATCTAATCCGAATGTATTTAGTCAGGCACAGCGGATTGCGTTAGCTCAGACTAAGTTACAGTTAGCGACTCAGGCTCCTGATATGCATAACATGCACGAAGTGTTTAGGGATATGTATGAGGCGTTGGGTGTTACAGATACTGACAGGATATTGAAATCGATGCCGGACGAGGAGCCGTTGCCCACGGACCCTGCACAAGAGAACATCAACGCATTGGACAACATGAAGTTGTTTGCGTTTCAGGGTCAGAACCATCAGGCGCATATAATGTCTCACTTGGTTTTTGGCGCGAGTCCTATGGTTGCTCAGATGCCGCCTGTTGCTTTGGGTATGCAGAAGCATGTCATGGAGCATGTGAAGATAGCGGCACAAGAGCAGGCTATGGCACAAATGTCACAAATGGGTCCTATGGATGCGGATCAGCAGGAATTGCAATTTGAGGCTATGGTTGCACAGTTTGTGGCAGAGGGTATGCAGCAGGCGAAGCAGCTATCGGCACAAGTATCTGGTGCCAATCAGCCCGATCCTTTGGTAAAGCTAAAGGAGCAGGAGTTACAGATCAAGTCTCAGTCAGAGCAATCAGATGCTCAACTGGACCAACAGAAATTGCAGCTTGACGCGCAGAATCAGCAGATGCGTGGAGAGCAGTTTGAGAAGAGGTTGGCAAGTCAAGAACAGCAGACCGCGGCTCGAATTGATAGTGCAATGCAGCGAGAACTACTTAAACAAAGAGGAAAGTAAAATGTCCAAGGTAAAAATTGTAGTAAATACGCCTACAAAAGCTCCCAAGCCTGAGACAGTCGGTAAGCCTAAAACACCGCCAATGGCGAGTGATACCATGAAGAAAGTGAAGACTCGTGGTACAGGCGCGGCAATCAAGGGCACCACTCACATGGGCTAAGTTATGGATCCCATAACTTGTGTGGCTATGGCAACAGGCGCTTTTAAGGGATTAAAGGCGGCTATTGGTGCAGGCAAAGATTTACAAGACATGACGGGACAGCTTGCCAATTGGGGCAAGGCGTTCAGTGATTTCACAAATATAGAAGAGCGGGAGAAGAATCCTCCGTTTTGGAAGAAGACGTTTAGGGGGTCTGACGAAGAGACTGCTTTAGAGATCTTTGCGAACAAGAAAAAAATGGAACAGATGAGAGAAGAGATAAAAGATCATATCTCTTGGAACTATGGGCCGAGTGCGTGGAAAGAAGTTTTAGCTATTGAGGCAAGAATGAGAAAACAGAGAAAAGATGAATTATATAGAAAACAAGAGCAGGTAGATGCTTTGATTAATTTTGCAATAGGGTTTGTTATATTTGGTTTAGGGGCAGCTTTATTGTTTGGGTTGTTTTATCTTTGGGGTAGCAAGCAAGGTAGGTGGTAGATGTGGGTATTATTATGGATTCAATTAACAACTAGCACAGCTAACGGTAATGAGTTTCAACACTATCATGTTGGCAGCTACACTAAAAAAGAAGTATGCGAAATAGCCAAAAATGAAGCTAAAGTTCTTGTAACAAACGACAACTCAAAAATAGTCTGTATTCAAATACAGTTGTGATACTTAAAGAATTTCGTGGAAAATACATTATATATGACAAATTAGGAAAAGTTGTTATAATCACGCGGGAAAAAAGAATAGCAATTGCCTATGCGAGGGCGAAGAGATGACAGAGTTTAGTAAAGCCGATTTAAATAACAACGGAGTTATAGAAAAGGCTGAGTGGAATAAAATAGCCTTAGAAGACCGTCGTTTGGAAATGATTGACCGGGATCTCAAGCGTAATGCGGAGCGTCGTTTTACAGGTTTTGCTTTGATGGGAATGTTGATCTACCCGTTTATAATACTGCTTGCTTCTGTCCTTGGATTTGACAAAGCGGCAAGTTTAATAACAGATATAGCAAGTGTGTACGTTATAGCAGCTTCCGGGGTGGTAGCGGCTTTTATGGGTTTTAATGCTTATTCAGCAAAGGCTGAGAGCAAGAAAACCAGTATACAGATGGAGGAAAAGTAATGTTACAGTCTATAATCGGACCTATCGCGGGTTTAGCGGGCAGTTGGCTTGATGCAAAGTCTCAAGCACAGGCTGCAAGTGCAAAGTTAAAACTTACTGAGGCGGAAGCTAAAGCTAAGATCATGCTTAGTAAAGAAACAAGTGTGGCTGACTGGGAGCGCATTATGGCGCAAGGCTCTCAATCGAGTTGGAAAGACGAGTGGTTCGTAATTGTTCTGTCTATTCCGCTTGTTTTGGCGTTTATTCCAGGCACTGAGGGTTGGGTAGATAAAGGTTTTGAACAGCTTTCCAAAGCACCAGACTGGTATTTTTATAGCTTGGGTATTGCAATCTCTGCATCGTTTGGTGTCAGAGGTGTACAGAAATTCTTTAAGAGGTAGTTATGAAGTATATGAAAGATATAGTGGTACTAGTACTTGCCGTAGGACTTATGGGAATACTTGGTTTGATTGTCTACGATGAATTTAAGATGGCTAATGAACACGGTGGTGAGTTAGATGAGAACATTATAGGCTTACTACAAATGTCGATGACTGGTGTAATAGGCGTTGTTGGTGGCTATATAGGGGGCAAGTCCAATGGCTGATATGAAGATACCTGTCGCTTTAGTATTTGCTATGGCTGTGCAGTTGGTAGCGTTAGTCTGGTATATTTCTGGAATGGTACACGACATTGAACATCTTGAGGGAACAGTATCGGCACAACAAGATATTATCGACTTACTTAATGATGATGTAAATGATTTGTGGGAGTTCTGCACTTTCACTGAAAACAAATGGGCAGAGGCTTACATAGACGATATGGTATATGAACGTGTTTGTGGATCAAAAGAGGTTGTAAATGAGTGAAGCATTAAAAACATTACAGGAAAAGATAGGATCTTCACCGGACGGTGCGTTTGGTCCTAATACTGCAAAGAAAATATGTAATCATTATGCTTTGAATCCAGAGCGTGGAGCGCATTTTCTTGGGCAACTTGTGCACGAAAGTGGCACGTTTCGTTATACACAAGAGAATCTTAACTATAGCAAAGAATCTATACTAGGGGTGTTTGGCAAATACTTTAAGTCTGAAAGTGATGCCGAAAGCTGTGCTCGTAACCCGCAGGCTCTGGCTGATCGTGTATACGGTGACAGGATGGGCAATGAGGGACAGGGATATCTGTGGCGAGGCCGCGGATTTTTACAATGCACTGGCAAAAATAACTACTCTCAGTTTGCAGCGGACATGGATTTGCCTGAAGTAATGGAGGATCCTGATCTTGTCGCCACTAAATTTCCTATGGAAAGTGCGATTTGGTTCTTTCACAGGAACAAACTCTGGGAAATATGTGACGAGGGCGTTAACGACGAAGTTATAAAAACAATTACAAAAAGAGTTAATGGCGGTTACAACGGTTTGAAGCACCGAAAAGAAGAAACACAAAAAATATATAAGTGGCTTAATATATAATTGCATATTATCTCAAAATATCTTAGGATCTCTCATATAAGAAAAGGTGGGAATATCTAAGAATGGATGAGATATATGTTGCGGAAGCAGTTTTTCGCATTATAAGGGAACGTAGACAGGGTGTTGTTGACTTAATGCAGTACGGCAATGTCAAGTCTATGGAGCAATATCGTGAGCTTATGGGAAATATGGAATCCCTGAATCACGTGGAACAGGAACTCAAGGGCCTGCTAGATAAACAGGAGCGAAGCAATGACTGAGAGCGCAAAAGTTAATTTAACTGAAGTAAAAGAGGCTGTCGCAAGCCTTGGAGAGGCTTATAAAGAGCCGTCAGTTAAAGTTTTAGACCCAGATGCTATAAATGGGTCACTTCTAGAAAGAATGCCCAATCCTACAGGATGGAGAATTTTGGTTTTACCTTACCGTGGTAAGGGAAAGACTGAAGGCGGTATATTTTTGCCGGATTCTGCTGTGGAACAACAAAAAATTTCAACACAGGTTGGTTATGTATTGAAAGTTGGACCCTTGGCTTATCAAGACCCAGAAAAATTTCCTTCTGGACCTTGGTGCGCGGAGAAAGAATGGGTGATGTTTGCACGTTATGCGGGTTCACGCTTTGCCATTGATGGCGGAGAGGTTCGTATTTTGAATGATGACGAGATTTTGGCTCGAATTAATGAGCCAGAAGACATTTTGCACTACTAGGAGGATTTTATGGCAGAACAACAAGAACAATTAGAGATGGAAGTTGAGGTGGATACCGAAGTTGAGGTAGAAGCTTCGGAAGGACAGTCTGATCAAGAAAATGTAGAGATCGTAGAAGAAGATCAGTTTGATAAGGCTCAAAGTTCCACTCAAAAACGTATTGATAGGCTTACCAAAAAGATGCGAGACGCACAGCGTCGCGAGGAAGAGGCTGTTAAATACGCAAAACAGGTTCAGGAAGAGTCTACGCAATTAAAGCAAAGATTTAGTGCCTTGGACAGCAATTATGTTTCTGAATACACCAACAGAGTGCAAACTCAGATGGAGCAGACGGAAAAAGAGTTAGCACGAGCCATGGAGCTTGGAGATACAACTGCGGTTGTTGAGGCTAATAAGAAAATGATTGCTTTATCGGCTGAAAACGATAGGGCAAATCAAGCCAAGGTTGCTCAAGAGAGGCAGCAGCAGGCGCAGCAGCAAGTACAGCAGCAACCTGTTGCTCCGCAGCAACAACAAGCCGTGCAGCAGCAACAAATCAAACGCCCTGACCCTAAAGCTCAAGACTGGGCTGCCAGAAATGACTGGTTTGGGCAGGACGAAGCCAGAACTTTTGCAGCTTTTGGCATACATAAGAAGCTTGTCGAAGACGAAGGGTTTGACCCCACGAGCGATGAGTACTATACTGAACTTGATCGCCGCATTTCCGACACATTCGGAGGTAACGCGAAAAGCGCAAGCAAACGACCCGCTCAGACGGTTGCAGGCGTATCAAGATCCAATTCTGGGCGCAGCAGTGGGAAAAAGGTTAGACTCACCCCTAGCCAAGTCGCAATCGCGAAAAAATTGGGTGTGCCGCTAGAAGAATATGCGAAATACGTGAAGGAGTAACACAATGACTGATAGCACAAACGATTCAATCAAGCGTACTTCTCGCGCTAATCAAACTAGGGAAAAAACGGCGCAAAGGCGTCCGTGGGCACCCCCGTCAATGTTAGATGCACCGCCTGCCCCTGATGGGTTTGCGCATCGTTGGATTCGAGCCGAAACGCGAGGATTTGATGATACAAAAAACATCAGTGCTAAAATGCGGGAGGGTTGGGAACTTGTCCGTAAGGACGAATATCCTGACTTTGAATCTCCCGTCGTAGAATCAGGTAAATATAAAGGTGTGTTTGGAGTAGGCGGACTGATACTCGCTCGGATTCCCGTTGAGACGGTTCAGGAGAGAACTCATTACTTTAATAGTAAATCGAGGGATCAAATGGATGCAGTTGACTACGATATGATGAGAGAGAATCAACATTCAACCATGACGATTGAAAAAGCCAATCGTCAATCTCGTGTAACCTTCGGTGGCCCTCGTAAAAATTAGGGTCGCCCCATTAGGAGAAAACTAAAATGGCAAATCAAAATACTGCCTTCGGTTTACGTCCTATCGGGCTTGTTGGAAACGGTGTTAATTCTACTGGGGTAACTCAGTATGAAATCGCTTCTAACAACACCAATCCGATCTTCCAATACTCTTTATGTGTGCCCACTGCGGCAGGCGTAATAGATCATGCGGGAGCGACTAGTGGGGGTACTACTCCCGCTCTTGGTGTTCTGATGGGCGTAGAATACGTTGACTCAGTTTCGAAAAAACCAACCTTTATTAGTTATTGGCCCGGTTCGAACAGCGTCAGCGTGGATACTAACCACCCTGTTAAAGCTTTTGTAGCTGATAATCCAAACCAGTTGTTTAAAGTAGCATCTGACGCGACTCTTACAGATCGTGCCACTGCTCAAGCGGCTGTTTTTGCAAATGCGTCTTTAGGCACATCTGCACGTACTGGTTCTACTAGTACGGGTAATTCAAACTCAGCTTTGGGCGTGTCTACAATCAACACTACTGCAACACTTCCGTTGCGTATTGTCGGTATAATGGATGACGAAGCAAACAGTGACTTCACTGCTGCGGGTATTCCAATGATTGTAAGAATCAACGCTCATTTCAATGCAACCACGTCGCGGTTTGATTCACAAACCAATGCGACGTCAACAGGCGTATAAGGAGAGCGTAGATGGCGATATCACGCGCACAACTAGCTAAAGAGCTAGAACCCGGCCTAAATGCATTGTTTGGGTTAGAATATAATCGTTACGAGAACGAGCATTCTGAAATCTTTGAAGAAGAGTCATCTGACCGTGCTTTCGAAGAAGAAGTAATGCTTGGTGGTTTCTCAACTGCACCTGTTAAATCTGAAGGCGGAGCCATCAGTTTTGACGATGCAAAAGAAACATACACTGCTCGTTACACTCACGAAACCATTGCTTTGGCTTTCTCAATTACAGAGGAAGCAATTGAGGACAACCTGTATGATCGTCTAGCTTCTCGTTATACGAAAGCTCTTGCACGTTCGATGGCTCAAACAAAGCAAATCAAGGCGGCATCTATATTGAACAATGCGTTCAACACAGGTGCAAACGCTATAGGGGATGGTGCAGCATTATGCTCAAACGCACACCCTTCTCTGTCAGGGAACCAAACCAATATTTTGGCAACTGCGGCAGACCTCAACGAAACCTCTTTAGAGCAAATGCTCATTGATATTGCAGGTTTTACTGATGAGCGTGGTCTTAAAATTGCAGTCAGCGGTGTGAAATTAATCATACCAAAAGAATTGCAGTTTATTGCAGAACGAGTGCTTAACTCAAACCTACGTCCGGGAACAGCGGATAACGACGCAAACGCAATGAAGAACATGGGAATGATTCCTCAAGGCGCTGTTGTTAACCACTTCCTAACAGACACAGATGCGTATTTCATAAAGACAGACGCACCTAACGGGTTTAAGTACTTTAATCGTGCCCCAATCAAAACAGCCATGGAAGGCGATTTTGATACAGGTAACATGCGATTTAAAGCTCGTGAGCGTTACAGCTTCGGTGTATCCGACTGGCGTACAGTTTTTGGAACTCCAGGCGCAGCCTAAGTTTCAATACAATTTTATGGGAGGGAGCCGCTTTTGCGGCTCTTTCTTTTTTTATTTTATGTGTTATAGTAAATTATCCCTGACAGCGGCATGAGGCTGCTGACGTAACCCAAGACAGGAGATCCACATGGGTACTACAACTTTTTCAGGTCCGATTCGGGCAGGTAATATTAGAAATACAACGGGTACTACCGTTGGAACCGACATAGCAAACGTTGGCTATGTTGTAATGACTCAACAGCATGTAATGGATATTTCTGGCGGTGCTGTTGCAGCAGAAGCTACAAATATAGTAATTCCCGCTAACTCAAAAATCGTAAATATAATTATTGATTTAGAAGTAGCTGCCAACACCACGACAAATATTAGTGTTGGTGATACTGTAGGCGGCGCAGCCTCTCTTATTAATACTCTCGCTTCTGGAACCACTGTAGGTATCAAAGCTTTAGGTATTTCTGGCGGCGGTACACTTACATGGAAAAACACTGGAACTTCAGATTTAAAATTAACAGCTACTTCAAGTGCAGCGTGTAACGCAGGATCTGTTGTCATAACGGTAATGTATGCTCAAGCTTTTAACACCGCTGTTCAAGCTTAATAAGAGGATTTGTAGATGGCTAATTCAGACGTAAGATCAAAGCGTCTGACTGGGGCAGGCGCGGCTAATGTAGGCCGCGCACGTTTACGTCAGATTCAAGTTTTAACGGGGGGTGGCGCAGGACGTTTAACTCTTACTAATGGAAATGGCGGATCAACTGTCTTAGATTTAGATTTTTCTCAGGCAGAGACGCATTCTGTCAATATTCCAGATGAGGGGATTTTGTTCAGTTCAGATATTCATGTTGGCACGGCTACTAATGTAACCGCTATGACCATTTTCTTTAGTTAGGATTTACTATGGCTTCAGACGTTAAAGCTACCCACCTTACTACAACAGGTACTGTTTTTGCGGGCAGGGCCAGAATAAAAGCAATTCATTATACTTGCGGGTCAAGCCCTACGCTTGTTTTAAGAAACGGGTCTGGGACAGGGGCTATATTATTGACTATGCTTTTTGCGAATAACACCGACGATAATGTTTATATTCCTGACGAAGGTATGCTTTTCCCAGATGGATGCCACGCAACCTTAACTAATATTAGTAATGTAACAGTATTTTTTAATTGAGGTCAGAATGGCTACTACAAAAGATGTTGAGCGTTTACCCAGTGGTCGGATAAAATATCGGGGAGAAACCTTTGCGGGATTCAACAAACCAAAAAGAACTCCAGGGAAAGCCAAAAAAAGTGCGGTTTTGGCTAAAAAAGGCACGGATGTTAAGCTTGTCAGGTTTGGAGACAGTAAAATGTCGATTAAAAAAGATCAGCCCGCCCGACGTAAAAGTTTCCGCGCAAGACATAATTGTGACACGGCGGACGATAAGTTTAGCGCCAGGTACTGGTCATGTAAGGCGTGGTAAGATGAAAGTAGAAGAGGTTTTAAAACTACTCGAAAAGCATGAATCTGAATGTAATGACCGTTACAAAAAGATTGACAAACAATTGGATAGATTAGACATGCGTCTATGGGGAATAGCCATTTTAATCGTAGCTACCGCAATTGCAGGAAAGTTTTTATAATGGCTTATTCAAAGAAATCAAAAAAAGCCTCAAAGAAGAGTAAAGGAAGTAAGATATGCCCTGCCGGAAAAGCATGGGCAGAAAGAACTTTTGATACTTACCCTAGTGCTTATGCCAACATGGCGGCATCTAAGTACTGTAAAGATCCTAATTATGCCAAAGGGGCAAAGGGGAAGAAAAGTGGGTGAGCTTAAAAAGTGGCGAGATCAAGATTGGGTAAGGATTGGTACTGATGGTGAAATCAAAGGTAAATGCGGCACTTCAAAGGATAAAAAGAATCCTGACAGGTGTCTTCCAAGGTCTAAAGCGAATAGTCTTTCGAAAGCCGAAAGAGCAGCCACTGCCCGAAAAAAGAAAAGTGAAGGCAGTAAAGGCAAAACCTTTGTCAAAAACACAAAAGAAGCGGAAGTCAAATTTGCAAGCAACGGCGGTGCAATCGAAAGGCAAGAAGCCAAGAGGCCGTCCCCCAAAAACAAAAAAGGTAAAAAAGGAATCGTAGCCAGAGGCTGTGGTGCAGTATTGTCAAACCGTAGAAAAAGAACCAGTGGTTCTGTATCTGCATAACTTTAAAAGGAGTCAAAAATGGCAATGAAGAAGAAAGGTTACCGATCTGGCGGTAAGGTAAAACGTATGTCTAAAGGCGGAGCGATGGGCGGTAAAATGCGTCGCATGTCTAAAGGTGGCGCGGCGGGCGGTAAAAAACCTGCAAAAATGATGTCTGGTGGCGGTGCAATGACTATGGCACAACTACGAAGCGCCGCAAAACAAAGGGGAATGAGTTTAAGTCCCATGAAGAAAGCAAAAGGCGGAGCCGCAAAGAAAAAATAATGGCGTATTTACATTCTAATGTGCCTTACTTTAAGGCATGGATTCGCCGTGAATACACTCACAACCATGAGAAGTACCACGGCGAATTTTTACACGCGATGGTTATTGGTGTGACTACGATGCCAAATAGATGTTTAAGTTTTCAAGTTATATTTACTGGAAATGAAGCTGAAGGTGAGGAAGAGGATACGGTTCATGGGGGCGCGATGTGGGCAAGAATGCCTATAACTGCATTGGTTGCGGATATTCCCTTTGAGGAATGGCCCGAACCTATGGAAACATATGATGCTCAACCTTGGGATTGTGCGTCTTATCACAATTCAGTGTTTGTAATGGACCGGGCTACGCCTTGTCCTTGGCTTGCTAAGATTGATGGTAAAATGCACCCTGCAAAGTATTTGTTTACTGTGGATTACTCTGAAAGCGAAATTGCAGACGATCCGGCGCAACACAAACAAAGTCATGTTTTGCAACTTCTGGACGCAGGGGAGTGGACTGGAAATATAGTGGCTTTACCAAATAATAGAGTGAGGGTTACGCATCCGGCTTGGTTTGCGGCAGGAGAGGGAGCGCCTGATTTTAAACCGTCACAACATATACACTATTCAAAAAGTGATTTAGACTATACACTAGACGTAAATAGGGTGTTTGATAACCTTTATAATGAGGACTAAATATGACTGTCTCCAACAGTAAAGATTTTGAGTTAGATGTAGCAGAATACATTGAAGAAGCTTTTGAACGCTGCGGTTTAGAAGTCCGTACTGGCTATGATCTAAAGACTGCAAAACGATCTCTAAATCTCATGCTTGCGGAGTGGGCAAATAGAGGTTTAAATCAGTGGACTATAAAACAAAGAACTCAAGCGGTCACTCAAGCAGATGGAGAGTATGATCTTGGTGCGGACGTAATAGATGTTTTATCTGTGGTAGTTCGTAGAAGTAATACTGATTTTGCTTTGACCCGTGTAAGCCGGGATACTTTTTTATCGATTCCTGTTAAAACGACTCAAGGAAGGCCCTCACAGTTTTTTCTTGATAGACAGATTACACCTAATCTTAAAGTTTGGCCGATCCCTGAAAATAGTACAGATGTAATTGTTTATGACGCTTTGACTAGGATGGATGATGCGGATGCTCAAGTTAACACTTTGGACATGCCTTTTAGGTTTTATCCGTGTTTAGCTGCGGGTTTAGCTTATTATATTGCTTTAAAACGTGCCCCTAATCGTCTTCAGATGTTAAAAGCTATGTATGAAGAAGAGTTTGAAAGAGCTATGACCGAAGATCGTGACAGAGCTTCTTTTAATGTTGTGCCTCAGTATCAATATTTTAGGACAAATTAATGTCAAAGTTTGCCTCTGGAAAAAACTCTTACGCTATCTCAGATCGATCTGGTTTTCGGTATCGATACAAAGATATGCGTCGTGAGTGGAATGGGTTATTGGTAGGACGAGACGAGTTTGAGGCAAAGCAGCCACAACTAGGTCCTTTTAGAAAGGTTATCGACGCTCAAGCTTTGCGGGATGCAAGACCTCCTTCAGAAGTGGAATCTGAAAGAGCCATTCAATACGGCTTTATGCCAGTTGGTTTTAGAGAAATTTCTGGAATTACCCCTCCAAATAATTTAGTTGCTATCGGGAGTGTGGGAAACGTAGTTATAAATCCAGTTTCTACTGATGATGTATTAGTGGGTTTAGGGGCCAGTGCATTAGTTGGATCAGTAACCGTTAATCCTAGCGCAACTGCTCCAAGATTTGATAGTACATCAGTAACACTAGATTCTACTACAGATACTTTTGACGAGGGATAAGATATGGTTAAACAGACAGTAGGGATAGGAAGTAGTGCAAATGATGGCAGTGGAGACACTCTTCGCTCTGGCGCAACTAAAATAAATGAAAACTTTACCGAAGTATACGCAGCCCTTGGAAACGGCACAACTCTTACAGATATAATAGATGCTAACGGAGTTATAGATGTAAGCTCTGGTGCAAATAAAATTGTATTTTACTACGCTAATATAAGTGATCTTCCCAGTGCAAGCACCTACCACGGCGCTGTAGCTCATGTTCATGCAACAGGCGGGCTATATTTTGCGCACGGCGGGGCATGGATTCGTTTAAATGATGAGACAACTGGTCCTGTAACTAAATACACCGCAGGCACAAACGGGTCATCTGCTTATACCTTTACGGGTCCTGGAGCAACATCTGGTGACAACCCAAACTTTACTTTTTACAAGGGGCATACTTATTTAATTGATAACACGGCTAATGTAAGTAGCCATCCTTTGCAGATAAGAACATCTAACGGTGGTTCTGCTTTTACTACGGGCGTTACAGAAAACTACAATTCAACTACAGGATTGACACAATTCATTGTGCCTCACGAACCCTCCGATACATCTTTGGTGTATCAATGTACAAGCCACAGTAGTATGGTTGGAAACATAACAATAGTGTGATGATATGAGTTTTACATATTTACAATTAAAAGATGCTGTAAAAGCTTACACCGAATACGAAGAGACAAGCTTTGTTAATAACATACCCTTGTTTATCCGATTATCGGAGGAACGCATTCTTAAAAACGTGCAGCTAAGTTTATTTCGTAAAAATGCAACGGCGAAAACAAGTGCTTCTGTACAGTATATTAAGGTGCCCTCTGATTTTTTAGCTCCGTTTTCCTTGAGTATGACAGGGTCCGATGGGGACAAATTTTTTGTGGAATTTAAAGACCCTAGCTTTGTTCAATCATATACCCCGGATTCTACAACCACGGGTTTGCCAAAGTATTATTGTCAATTTGATGTAGATAATTTTTTGATGGGACCAACCCCAAATGCTGTTTTTACCGCAGAGTTACATTATTATTATAGGCCAATAAGCCTTACTGCGGGTGCAGATAGTGAAGTATCTTGGTTAAGTGAAAATGCTGAAATGACCCTTTTATATGGGGCTTTAATTGAAGCTTACATATATATGAAAGGTGAACAGGATATAATGTCTTATTATGATAAAAGGTTTCAGGAAAGCTTGATACCTTTAAAAATGCTTGGTGAAGCTAAAGAAACGACTGATGAGTACCGAACTGGAAAAGTTATAAGGGCTAAACAATAATGTTTAAAATAGATGTAAGTGTTCCTAGAGATGAATCTTTAGTTCAAATAAACACAACCCATAATAGGGGTCTTACCCCTGATGAATT
>Ga0196887_1000649_pt1 | contig 16099 bp, 23 predicted proteins | sample VirMetDEL_Mar_31_FD_169094 | JGI IMG/M metagenome (GOLD analysis project Ga0196887, IMG submission 169094) | Aqueous microbial communities from the Delaware River and Bay under freshwater to marine salinity gradient to study organic matter... | ecosystem: Environmental > Aquatic > Marine >... | reverse complement strand
GTATATTAGAAGACTAAAGCAGGAGTAGACGATGGGGTGGACATATGACCCAACAAATCTTGGAACGGCAGATGCAGCCCAACGTCTTAACTCTGTTAGGCTCTTAGTAGGTGATACTGATACTTCAGACCAACAGCTACAAGATGAAGAGGTAGTCTTTGGCTTAGGTCAAAATGGCAACTCTATCTATCACACAGCTAGTTGGTCTGCTAGAACTATTTCATCTAAGTACTCAAGACGGGTAACAACAGCTTTAAGCGGGGCTTTAAGTGCTGACTACTCTGACCTAGCTAAACAGTATATGGCTCTGGCTGACACCTTAGAGTACCAAGCTAAGACTTCTGGTGGTAACATAGGCATCTACGCTGGTGGCATCTCTAAGACCGCTGTGGATGCTGTTAGAGATAACACAGACCGTATTAAACCTTCTTTCTATAGAGGCAGGTTTAAGAACCCTTCCGATTCTCAAGAAATAGAGTATGAATAGGGGTAGGGTATGTCATTTCGCTCCTTTGACTTACTTAATCTTGTAAGGGACTTTGGTTCAGATGTAACACTAAGGAAGACTAGTACTTCTGGAAGTTACAACCCCGCTACAGGTTTGGTGGATGGTTCAGCTACTACTGACCATACAGTAAGCTCTTACTTTTTTAACTTTTCTGTAGGTCTTCCTGTTGGGGATGAGGTTCGCAGGGGTTCTAGCCGCTGTATAATCCCAGCACTGGGTCTCTCTGTTGTGCCTGACGATGAAGACAAGGTTATAGGACTTGGAAATACATATGAGATAGTATCAGTACAAACTTTCTATAGTAATGGTATCGCTATCTGTTATATATGTGAGGTCCGGGAATAATGGTTAGCTCAACTAAAAGTTTTGGTAGTATACAAGCCACCTTCAAGTCCATCAATGATAAGATAGAGAAAAAAACAGCAGAGGCCGTAGAGCAAATTCTTGAAGACATTGCTTACTACGCTATCTACAGGGGTGTACCTGACCAAGCTGTTGACACAGGTGCTTATGTAACCTCATTTTCCATTGGTCCCGCTGGTTTTGGTGGAGGCAGAAGTCGAAGTTCAAAGGGTAAGTCAAGGAACCAGAACCCTCAAGCAATGAAGGAACAAGGTTACTCTCAACTTCAAAGTGACATTAGTGGTATTAATTTTGTGGAGTTGCTAAAGTCTGGTAATGCCAAATTTACCCTTCGCAATCGTGCTCCTCATGCTTACGCTGTTGAGAACGGTGGCATAACTTGGAAGAGATACCCTACAGGCTACGGCGTATTCGCTAAGATAAAGAGTGAGTTCAGATGAGTATTTATAATGACATTCGCGCTGCTCTTGAGAGCCACTTAGCTAGTACTTCTGGACTACCCTCTGGAATAGCCTATGAGAACGTCTCATTTGAGCCACAGACAGGCACTAGCTTCCTTAAGGTAGCCTTCGTCCCAACGTCTCGTAAACCCGCTGTAAGAGGCTTAAATCCACAACAACGGTATCAAGGGGTCTTCCGTGTATTCTGTTACACACCAGAGGGTAATGGCCCAGCTAATGCTGATGATATAGCCAATAAAGTTATCACAGCCTTTGATGCTACAACTGACATCTCTTTTACCAATAGTGATGCTGAGACTTTTATAGTTTCTATTGACTACGCTGATAGAGACAACGGCTTTGTAGATAGCCCTTGGTATTATACAGTAGTAAATATCGGATGGTACATCTACAACGTTTAAAGGAGTACACAATGTACAAAGCACTAAAGAATTTTACCTCCGTAGGTAAAACTTACCTAGTCGGTGATAATGTTCCCGCCAGCCTTGCTACAACCTTAGACCCTTCCTTAGTGGAATCTTCTGGTGTTGTATCAAAATCTAAGAAATCAAATGTAAAAAGTGAAGTCAAAGCTTCGCACAAAGGAGAATACTAATGGCATTCGCACAAGGTAGCCGTTCAAGTCTAGCTTACATAGCTGAGACAACATTTGGCACAACGCCATCAACACCAACTTTTGCTAATCTTCCTATCAACTCTCATTCTTTAGACTTAACTAAAGATCGTGTGGAAGGTAACGAAATTCAAGCTGACCGCATGTCAAGAGTTGACCGTCATGGGAACAAGCAAGCTGGTGGTTCTATTGAAGTAGACCTTCGTAAAGGTGACTACGATGAACTACTTGAATCAGCTTTCTTTAACTCATACACTACAGACGTTTTGAAGGTAGGCACTACACCTAAATACTTTTCGATTGAGGATGCGGCTAACGACATTAGCGAGTTTCGATTGTTTACAGGTTTGGCAGTATCTTCACTAAACGTCTCTATTGCACCTAATCAGATGGTTACAGCAACCTTCGATATGGTTGGTAAAGGTATGACACAAGCTGCTACAACAGGTTCTACAGGTGGCACACCAACAGCCTCATCAACTAACTCCCCCTTTGACAGTTACTCAGGAACAATCACAGATGGGGGGTCAGGAATTTCTATCGTCACCTCGATTGACTTTAGCCTAACTAATTCACTAGCCCCTACCTTTGTAGTTGGTGCTGATAATGCACAGTCCCTTGAATTTGGTAGTGCTGTTGTTGAAGGTACAATGACAGTTTACTATGAAAATGAAAATCTCATAAACAAGTTCTTAAATGAAACTGAAAGTGCTATAACTGTATCTGTTGATGATCCTACGGGTTCTAACGCATATACTTTTGCTTTCCCCCGTGTAAAGTATAATGGTGCATCTGTACCACTTCAGAATCCTCAGTCTCGCCTTATTACAATGCCATTTGTGGCCCTGTATGATACTACTGAGAATACAAACTTGAAGATGACACGTACATCCTAATCCCTAGCTAGGGTAGAGTGGGGGCTTCTGTCGGGTGAGGTTCCCACTCACTATTAAATTACCCGACTTAACCTCGACAATAATCTTATAGAAGGAATCCCGACATGGATTTAATGAATATCGGCACTACAAAAGATACTACAGACGTAACCTTGTACAACCCCGTCAACTCTGAGATACTGACTAATGATGATAAGTCAGAGATGACTATTACAATACATGGCCCTTACTCAAAGAAGTATAAGACAATATCTCATGCTCAACAGAACCGCCGCTTGATGAAAGCACAACGTACTGGTGGTAAGCTTAACCTAACCGCTGAGGAGATTGAAGCATCTGCACTAGACCTTCTGGTAAAGTGTGTTGACGGTTGGAACATTACTCTTAGTGGTGAGATGCCAGATTGTAAAGAGTCTAAGGTACGTGAAGTCTTTGAAGCATTACCTTGGGTGCGTGAACAGGTGGATGCTGCATTGGGAGATGCCCAAGCTTTTTTGGACAAATAAGGGCTGACTTAGAGGAGTACGCTGAGTATTCCTTTAAAATGGGTAGGAAGGTCTCAGGTGGTAAAGGTAAAACTACTGAGGCCGACCACCTAGCCCAAGTCGCTAAACAATTAGGGAAGGACTTAGAAGATGTTGAAAAGTTTAACTCTAATGCTCTCTTCCCAGATATAGCCTCGCACCTATGGACAACATTTATAGAACTTCACGATGGTAGAACCTACGGTATGAGTGGCCCTAATCCTATCTCTTACGACATCATTAAGGCTTGGTGTGATCTTACAGGTGTAGACCTTTCCCCTTGGGAAGTAACTATTATAAAGTCTCTGGATAACCTCTGGATTAAAATTACTGGCGAGGAAGTTAATGGCTGATCTTATTGAACTTGATCTGGTGGTAAGAGACAAGGGGCTAAAAGCCTCCATCTCTACTGTTGAGCGTCTTGAGCGTCAAATTATTAAAGCCGCAAAAGCTGTTGACCAGAATAGTATCTCTCAAGTTCGTTACAATAAGATTTTACTTTCTACTAAAAGGGAGTACAAAGAACTCGGTTTATCTAGTCAGAAGGCTACCTCAACAGTTCGTGCATTTGCTGCTGCTCAAAGGAAAGCTACGGCTGAAGCTGCTAAAGAAAATAAGGTTCGTGTTGAACAAATAAAACTATACAAGCAAGCTAGGGCAGAAGCTGAAAGAGAAAATCAAAGTAGGTCTAACTCTATAAAAGAGCAGGTAAGACAAGAAGCGTCTCTTGAAAGGCTTAGAGCAAAGTACAAACCCCTCTATGCTGCTAGTAAACAATACGAGACAGCTTTAAATGAAATTAACCAAGCGCATAAACTAGGTGTAATTAGTATAGGCCAACAAACTGCTGCTGTAGACAGATTAAACTCAGAGTATAAACAAGGCACAGGCATATTTTCGCAGTACTCAGCACAAGCTAGGCGTGGTACTAACCAGCTTGGTGTCGCTGTACAACAAACAGGCTATCAAGTGGGCGACTTCTTGGTACAGGTTCAATCTGGTACTAACCCTTTAGTGGCGTTTGGTCAACAGGCAACACAGCTTGTTGGTATCTTACCCCTAGTTGCTACACAGCTTGGACTAACTGCTATGGCGGCTATTGGCATATCCACGGCTCTTGGTATTGGTATACCTTTAGTTACTGCCCTTGGTGCTGCATTTATGCGTACTAAGAAGCCAGCGCAGAACTTAGAAGAGATAATGTCTGACTTATCTTCTGCTGTCGGTGACTACTCCTCTAACATGGAAAGCGCAAGTCTGTCCACAGACGACCTAAATAGTAAGTTTGGAGCCTTTGGGGATACTGCTAAAGGTGTCTTAGAGACTATGCTTGAGATTTCAAGGGTGAAGATACAGGAGTCTGTACAGGCTGTATCTGCACTTGGCCCCCTCTCCCCTAAAGCACTTCAAAGCATTAGTGAATCTGGCACCCTGCAAACAGTACAACAAGACGTTGTATCCGAGATGTTTCCCGTTATAAAAACTCTGTTGGGTAAAATGAGTACCCGTAACGATGGTAGGGGCATGGCGGCAGAATTTGCTACTATGCTAATAAACCTTGAAAAATCAGAGGGTACAGACAAACAGTTAGCTGTGTTAGAGGAAATATCACAGTTTACCCTTGATGTTGGCGGTCAATATGAGGACATGACTGACAGGCAAAAAGAGTTTTTTGACAAGGTTACAGAAGCCCAAGATTTGTTGCTTAAGGCTGTAGAAGCAGAGCAAGCCGTTGTTCTAAGGGCGCAAGAAGATAAAAAGAAGGTTATGTTGCGTAACCACAACATCATGCTTGCTTGGCAAAAACAAATAGGCGATGGTCAAGCGGAAAGAGATAAAGATAAAGCAGAGGCCTTAGAACAGGAAAAAAAGACCGTAATTCGCAACGCTAAAATTATGGAGTCTTGGGGTAAACAAATTGGTCAAGGCCAAGAGGAAAGAGATAAAGCCAGGGCTGCTGCCGAAGAAGATTCTATAAGAACCTTAATCCGCAACGCTAAAATTATGGAGTCTTGGGGTAAACAAATTGGTCAAGGCCAAAAGGAAAGGGATAAAGCAGCCTTGGAGTCTGATAACAAAAAGACTCAAGCACAGGTAGATAATGTAGATGCCCTACTTCAAGCTGGCATAGAAGCCCACGAAGCTAGACTTAAAATGATCCAAGATGAGAATGACGAATTAGTTTACTTTAACAACATCATGCTTGCTTGGCAAAAACAAATTGGTCAAGGCCAAAAGGAAAGGGATAAACCGGGACCAAAAGGCCCAAAACTAACAACTATGGAAGGTCCAATCAAGGCTCTGGAAAGACAGATAGAGTTGAGTGAGGCTTTGTTTGGGTTGCAAGGGACTGCACGTAGAGAAGAACAAATCTATATGCAGCTTAAGTTCCAGAACCAAGATGCTGACATTAAAGCGGGTAAAGAGGAACTTGAACTATTAGCAGAGAGAGTAGCCCTAGAGGAACAACGCACTGAAGCAGAGCAAATGAACCTCAAAAATATTAGTCCCCTTAAGAAGTATGTAGCAGAGTACGCCAAGCTTGTTAAGTTAAAGGACAGCGGGTTAGGAGACGAGGCATTTGCTAAAGAGGTAGCTAAACTTAACGAAGAACTGGCTAAATCAAATCCACTTTTAAACAGCTTTACAGATGCCTTCGCTGACTTCTTAGGTCGAGGCGCAAGAGACTTTAAGAGCTTTGCTAAAGACATACTAAACGATTTTAAGAGTATGCTAATACAGATGATTACCACTGCTGCCCGTAACAAGATTATGTTTTCGATGGGCATGGGTGGTGGCGCATTAGGAACTGCTGCTGCTGCAGGGGGTGGGGGGTCATTTGCTAGTCAAGCAGGGGGTAGTATAATTGGCAGTGTGGCTAAATCCGCGTTTGGTTCTATTATCCAAGGGGGATTTACGGGCGCTTCGGCTTTTGGGGCAGGTGTTACAACATCTTTAGGGTTAGGTACTACTGGGGCTGCTGCTATTAACGGGGCTGTGGCCCAAGCACTTTCTCCAACTATGTATGCTATTGGGTCTCTAGCTGGTCCCCTCTTAGCTGTAGGCGCTGTATTCTCTTTTTTAAGAACTAAGACTAAAGAGCTTGACAGTGGACTTCGTGTTACTGTTGATAATATGGACGTTCTTGTTAAGACTTTTAGAACCATTCAGAAGAGCAGGTTCTGGGGTTTATCTAAGAAGGTAAGAACTACAGAGGAAGAAGCCAGTTCTGAAGTCAGTGACCCTATTGTAAACGCTGTTGCCACTATACAAGAAAGTGTGATGGAAGCTGCTTCTGCTTTTGGTGTAGCAAGCGATAAGTTTGATGACTTTACCTACGATTTTGAAGTATCTCTTAAGGGTCTTACTGAAGATCAGAAGCTGGAAAAGCTAAACGAAGAGTTTACTAAACTAGGTGACTCTTTTACAGAGATGTCAGGTTTGTTTAGTAATATGAACGACCTAATGGCTGTATACCAGCAACGACTCGATCTTGAAAATCAATTATTAGTCGCACAGGGTGAGGTTGTTAAGCTTCGTGAGCAAGAGCTTGAGACCATAAACGTTCTTAACAGAGAACTAGCGTCACGACTACATATCCTACAGGCTGAAACAGATATGCAATCTGCACTTACGGCCTTTGCTTCTGGTATCTCAGAACAACAGGGACTTATTAGACGTGCGGTAGATGCTCTTGTAAAACCCCTTCAGGAGGCTATTGACAGAACACGTACTCAAGCGGAAAAGTCTTACAACATCTTCAAGACTGCTGCTGATAAGAGTGTAGACTCTGCAAAGAACATCGTAGATATTATAACAAGTGCCTTAGACTCTCGCACTATCATATCTGAGTCTGCTGAACTTATGCGCTATCAAACAGCACAAAAACAACTGGCATCTTTTGCTGGGGGTGCTAGTTTTGACGAGGCTTCTCTAAGAAGGGCAACAGAAGGCGTATCAATAGACAGTCAGAAGTTCTTTGGTAGCTTTGAGGATTATGCCCGTGACTTCTATAGGACACAGATTAACTTAGAAGACCTTGCAGCGGTAGCCGAGAAAGAACTTTCAGAGGTTGAACAGCAGATTGATATTGCTCAAAAAGCATATGAAGTTGCTATGGGTACACACCAAGAAGCTGTAGACCTTAACACAGCTATAGAGACTCTTGCACAAGACCTTAATATTTATGAAGCGACTAAACTTGCAAATGAGCCTCTGATTAAGATGGTGCAGGATGAGGGTAATCTTCAGATTGAGCTTCTAGATAGCATCCTTGTTGAAACAACGAAACAAGTTAACACACAGCTTGGTATAGAATCAAGTATGGCTGACCTAGTTGGAAACACTGTGTCTATTGGTGAGGCTATGGGTGTGCTTGGTCTAGAAGCTGAGAGCCTTACTGGGGGTGTCCTTGCTCTTGAGGATATAGAGAGAGATATAAACGGAAATGTAACTGACTTAGGGCTTTATGTCGTAGACTTTGATGGCTCAGTTAAAAAATTAGATGCAAGTGTCTTTGACCTCACTGGTACTGTCGATGATCTTGATGGTGATATAAAAACCCTGTTCTATAACATTAACTTGCTTGACGGGGCTATTGATAACCTTGACGGGGGCATTGATGGTTTTGGCACTAAGGTTGATGAATTAGGTGTATCAACAGATGACTTAGGAATAGACATCACTAACTTAGGTACAACTCTAACCTCTGCCATGACGAGCCTTGGGTCTATTGTTTCTAGTTTGTCAAATGCAGTATCAGGGCTTTCCGCATCTAACAATAATCTTGCTGCTGCTGAACAAAGTAAAGCTATAGCTAATATAACAGCTACTGCTGCTGGTGTTAATGCGGAGATAGCTAACCTTGAAAGTAGCATAGGTACGACAGCAACAGGTGCTACCCCAGAGCAAGAAAGCCAATTAGCCAGTTTGCAAGCTCAACTAAAAGAAGAACAAAGTAAAGATGGAGAAGATAGAAATCTTGGAACTGGGCATTATAGTATTCTAATAAAGCTACTTAACCAAGAAATAGCAGCACAAGTTGGCCCTGCCGAGATGTCACCTGAAGACTCTGCAACACTTGCCAACCTTACAGCTGATCTTGAGGCACTAAGAGGACAAATCAGAGATCTTGGCGGAACACCTACTTTTTCATCCGGGGGTTATCACTCTGGTGGAATGCGTTTAGTTGGTGAGAATGGTCCAGAATTAGAGGCTACAGGTCCAAGTCGTATATACTCTGCACAGCAAACTAGAAATATGTTGTCGGGAGGTTCTGGTGAAGTAGTAGTTGAACTTCGTAGCCTAAGACGTGAAGTATCTGAACTAAAGGCTGAACAGCGTAAGGTTGGAGTGGAGAATGTTAAGTACAACAAGAAGTCTTATGATCTATATCGTGAATGGGATACAGTCGGTCTTCCAGCTACAAGGACAGCATAAGTTATGAGAGTACTGATACCATTTACCATTGGTGAAGAAGTTACTCCACCTATACCGGCACAGGGCTACATTGAATCAACTAATATTCCAGAGAATGACTTTGCTCAGTGGGCTGTTGGAACTACTTACGCTGTTGGTGACAAGGTTATTTCCACTACTACTCATCGTATTTATGAAGCACTACAAGTAAGCACTGGTGTAGACCCAACTACAGATACTGCTGACCCTCCCTACTGGTTAAACCTAGCTGCTACTAACAGGTGGAAGGCTTTTGACCAGAAGATTAGTGATCCTGTCACTGTACCTGATGGTACTACAACAATAAATTACGTACTTAAGGGTTTTGGAATCCCTTCAAACAGTCTTACTCTATTTGGACTCATAGGAAGAAAAGCCTCCCTTATAGTTACTGATGCAACTGATGGTGAAGTCTACAACAGAGAAATTAGTTTAGTTGACAACACCTTGGTTGACGATTGGTTTACATACTTCTTTGAACCTGCACGAGTAAAAAGTGAAGCTATCTTTGAGGGTATCCCACCTTATGCTAATGCTGAGTATGACATAACTGTAACTGATACAACATCTGTTGAGCCTCAGCTTGGTCAGATTGTCGTTGGTCAAGAATACACTCTTGGTAACACAAACTATGGTACTTCAGTTTCCATTGAGGACTACTCAAGGAAAGATAGAGATGCTTTCGGAAATGCTATCATCGTTCAGAGACCTTTCGCTAAACTGATTGACTTTGACTTTACAATTAATACCAGTTCAGCAAGACGTACAGCCATACTTTTAGAAGACATGAGAGCCACACCAGCAGTTTACTATGCAGGTATCGACACAGAACAATTTGGTACTACCGTCTATGGTTTCTTTAGAAACTTTTCTATTAACCTTGATGGGCCAGCCATATCTAATGTAACACTTGAAGTAGAAGGATTAACCTAATATGGCATATCCCCCAATATCAACACTACCTACAGCCCCCTCAAGATCAAACCCCGATACTTTTGCCACCCTTTCAGACGCCTTTGTTGCCGCTTTAGGCCCATTTCAAACTCAAACTAATGCAGCGGGTACTTACATTGATGGCATAGGAACCTCTGTAGATGCTGACGCTACTACAGCAACTACACAAGCTGGTATAGCTACCACACAGGCTTCTAATGCGGCTGACAGTGCTAGTGCTGCTGCTAACTCTGCTGCCTCTGCTGGGGCTGTTTTGTGGGTCTCAGGTACATCCTACGCTGTAGGGTATGTTGTTTACTCTCCTATCGACTTTCAGAACTACCGTTGTATTCAAGCTACATCAGGAACTACTGACCCTTCCTTAAACACATCTGACTGGACACTGGTTGGTGGCATTCCCGGTCTTACTGCTACCACTACTGAGATTAACTACCTCTCAGGGGTATCTTCCTCTGTACAGACGCAGCTTAACGCTAAGATGACTCCCACATACACTGGTGATGTAGACGTTACTGGGGAGTTGATAGCTACGAGCTACAATGAGACTTATGTCGCAGTAACTTCATCAGCCGCTGCTACTACGGTTAACTGTGAGGCTGGTAATACATTTAGTCATGTACTAACAGAAAGCACTACGTTCTCCTTTACTAATCCCCCTGCGAGTGGGACGGCTTACACCATGTCCATTGAGATCATCCAAGATGCTAGTGCTAGTGGATTCACAGTAACATGGCCTACATCTGTTGATTGGCCTGCCGCTACAGCCCCAACGCTAACGGCCACGGCGTCTGCCAAGGATGTGTTTGTATTCACCACTCATGACGGTGGAACTAACTGGTATGGATTTACAGCTGGTCAAGCATTAGCTTAATAAGGAGCTTCACACATGGCTACTAAAAAGAAAATGCTCCAAGCCGCTTCTGGTTCTGCTGGTGGTGCTGGCCTTGATATTGATGAGGTGTTCAGCACTTATTTGTATACGGGTACTGAGGCTAGCACTCAAACAATAACAAATGGCATTGACCTTGCTGGCGAAGGAGGTCTTGTTTGGGCTAAGGCAAGAGATGATGCTATAAACCATGTTCTTATGGATTCAGAGCAAGGCGTAGGTAAGTTCTTAAACTCTAATCAAACCTATGCGCAACAAACAAATAGTGAGGGTATGAAGTCCTTTAATTCTAATGGATTTACCTTCGGCACCCAGACGGGAGTAGGGTGGTCAAATGACCATGTTTATTGGACATTCCGCAAAGCCCCTAAGTTCTTTGATGTGGTGACTTACACTGGGAATGGTGTTGCTGGGCGTACAATTAGCCATGACCTTGGTGCTGTACCAGGCTTCATGGTAGTAAAGAAAACAAGCGGTACTGGTGTTTGGTACGCAAGGCATCGCCATGATTATGATGACTACTACAGGTTAAATGATACGGATGCTGCAAGCTCTTATGCGAACCTCTGGGCCTCATATGACCCAACTGATGTGGACTTCAAAGTAGGGACTAACGATTTAAACAATAGCGGTGACACCTACGTAGCCTACCTCTTCGCACACAACAATGGTGACGGTGAGTTCGGCCCTAGTGGTTCGGACATTATCAAGTGTGGTAGCTTTAGTGTTAACGGCTCTTACGAAGCTGACGTGGATATAGGGTTTGAGCCACAGTGGTTAATGATAAAACCAGCAGAAGACGTAGCTTCTTGGATGATATTTGACACTATGAGAGGTGCGGCTGTAAATGGTGATACAGCTTGGCTTGCCCCTGACTTGAGTCAGCAAGAGGCGAACACTGCTAACAGGTTCTGGCCTACGCCTACAGGTTTCCACATAGGCAACTACGGAATAACCGCAGGAAATGATATAATCTACATGGCAATCCGCCGTGGCCCTCTTAATCGACCTACGGCTGGGACTGAGGTGTTTGTCCCTGCCGTTCAAGGTGTATCGGGGGCTAATCCAACTTATCCAACAGGTATTGTTACAGACTTTTCTATTACTACTGCACCCTCTCAAACTTCAGATAAAAAAGTAATGACCCGTCTTTTAGGTGCTACAGAGCTAGTAGCAAGTGACACCAGTGTAGAAGGCTCATATGGCAATGCCGTTTGGGACTACATGAATGGTTGGGGTAATGAAGCAAACCAAACCGACAAATACTCTTGGGCATGGAAAAGAGCACCTTCGTATTTCGATGTCGTTGCATATACGGGTATTGGAGGCAATAGAACGTTAAGCCATAACCTTGATGCTGCACCTGAGATGATGTGGGTAAAGAGTAGAGGTAATAGTGAAGACTGGTATGTATATCATAAGGATTTAGGTAATGGGTCCATACTTATACTAAATACAACTTCTAGTGTATTTAACGGGATGAGTAACGTCTGGAATAATACAAGTCCAACTAGCAGTGTTTTTACTGTTGGGCCTAACGGCAAAGTAAATCTTTCTGGCGACACTTTCATAGCCTACCTATTCGCAACCCTAGCTGGCATATCCAAGGTTGGTTCAGTAACCCATTCTGGAACAACAAACGTGGACTGTGGCTTTAGCTCAGGCGCTAGGTTTGTCATGCTTAAACGTACTGATGCAACGGGTGACTGGTACATATGGGACAGTGTTAGAGGAATAATTGCAGGTGACGATCCGTACCTTCTGCTCAACTCAACAGCAGCACAAGAGATTAACACGGACTACATTGATCCACTATCGTCAGGCTTTACGATTACCAGCAACTTTACAGCGGGTGACTACATCTTCTACGCAATATCATAACTCAACAGCATCACGAAAGGATCAATCTGATGGCTGAATATCGACACACAGAAACAGGTGAAGTTAATACCCAAGGCCAATGGAGGAGCCACTACAGCAACGTCTCACTGCCACGAACATGGAAGACTGCAACACTTGCTGGACTTAACCTAGAGGCTGTATTATTAAGCCCGGCGGCTACTACAGGGGCCTACCAAACGTCTGTACGTGATGGCGTTAAGCAGGATGCCAATGGAAACTGGGTCGAGAAGTATGTCGCCCGTGATATGTTTGCTGATACTACTGATGAGGATGGCGTAACAACCACTAAGGCAGAGCATGAGACAGCTTATCAGGCAAGTCTTGACGCTAAGGTTGCAGAGGCTAACCGTAGGGTGCGGGATGATCTTATTTCTGCCACTGACTTCTATGCGTTAACAGATGTAACTATGACTGCGAGTATGACAACCTATCGTCAGGCTCTACGTGACATAACAGAGCATTCCAACTGGCCTAATCTTGAAGAGGCTGACTGGCCCACTAAACCATCTTAAGGAGCAACCAATGGGATACAAACTAGGATCAAAAAGTAAGCAGAACTTGTCTGGTGTACATCCAGATATGGTTTCTGTTGTAACAAGAGCACTAGAGATCAGTGAAAAAGACTTTAGTGTAACTGAAGGTGTTCGTAGTATTGAACGTCAGCGTATTCTCAAGGATACAGGTAAGTCAACTACAATGAACTCTCGTCACCTGACAGGTCATGCAGTAGATGTTGTTCCATATCCTGTGTCGTGGGAGTGGGAGGAGTTCTACCCTATTGGGGATGCTATGAAAAAGGCAGCAGAGGAGTTAGGCATTGATATTGTTTGGGGTGGTGATTGGAAGAAGTTCCCGGATGGTCCTCATTTTCAGCTAGACTGGAAAGCCTACCCCTGTGACTAGGGGGGGAGAAGACTGCTTTGTAATGGGTAAAAACATATCGGCAACACTACTGTTTGCCTTGGTTCTTCAAGCGGCAATGATAGTTTGGAGTATTTCACAGATGAGGGCAGACGTAGACGCTAACTACGCCTCTATAGTTAGAATAAGTGCAGATGTTAAGGCTGTTGAAACATCTTCAATTACCCAAGCCGTACAGCTAGGCAAGATAGAAGAAAACATAAAGGGAATTAAAGAGTCCCTTGAAAGGATGCTTGAGGTCATGGAGAAAGACTAATGCTAGACCCCATAACGGCTATATCAGCCTGTACCGCTGCCTTCACTATGACTAAGAAGCTAGTGCAACATGGCAGAGAGATAGAGGACGTTATGGGGCAGCTAGGGGAGTGGTTTGGAGCCGCCTCTGACCTTGCTAAAGCGGAACAACAGAGAAAGTCCCCCTCTACTATACAAAAGCTAACTGCTGGTGATAGTATAGAAAAAGAAGCTTTCGAGATAATAGTTCATAAGAAAAAACTAGCGGCTCAGCAAAAAGAGCTAATGTTCCTACTAAACATGAGATTTGGCCCTAATACTTGGGAAGAGATGATTAAGTTAAGAAGGCAAATCAGGAAAGAAAGAGAAGAGACTGTCTACAGGGCTATGGAAGCTAAGAAAGAGATGATCAATAACTTAGGCATGTTTGCTTTGTCTGTAGGTATATTGGTTGTTGTCTTTGGCGGTGTATACTTAATTGGTGTAGGTACTGGTACGTGGTAAAAATATTATTGGTGGCCCTCTTAATTTTCACTGTGGTGGGAGTAGAGGCCAAAGAACCTAAGATGGTTACTTGTCACTTGTGGAGGTATATTTCTATTATGGGGGTACAGCAGTGTTGGTATCGTGGTCCTAATGGTTCCTCGGCTACATATTTCCCTACACCCTTAATACCCAAGTATGAATACGGATCGGCTTTTAGACAATGCCCAAAGAGTTTTGAGTGTGTGTATAAATTTAAGAAAAGAAGGCCATCAGCTAAAGAAATACTAGAAGGGCTACAGGAGGACTTTAAGTGAGAATAGTTTTTTCTAAGATACTAGAATATAAGCTGTTACCTCGTTTTATGATGCTAGTTATGACAATTATGTATGTGCGTTGCATTGAGTGGGCGCTTTCAATGCCTGACATATCTACGCAGCAAGCCAGTTTAATTTCTGTAGTAACTGGCGCAATGACAGGCACAATAGCCGTATGGTTGTCACATGAGAAGTGATAGCCCTATACACAAAGAAGTAAACAGATTTATGTGGATTATTAAGGGACACCTAGCCCCTGATGGGTACAGCGACCAAGACTACATAGATGTACACGACAACTACTTTAAGAGGCTCTGGGGTAATCATGAGAACTGTGTCCACGAAGAGGGCTTTGAAGAGGCATACAAGGAGAAGTATCAATGATAGGAGCGATAATTAACAGTCTGTCAGGTTTGGCTACCAGCATTATAGATGGTAAAACACAGATAAAGCTAACGGAGGCAGAGATTAAAAAGAAGCAATTAACTGGGGAGATTGATTGGGACTTAGCAGCTATAAAAGCCACAGAGAACTCTTGGAAAGATGAATGGATTACACTTCTATTCTCGGTGCCACTTGTCCTTGCGTTCATGCCTTTTTCTTGGGCAGAAGACTTGGTAGCTAATGGTTTTGCAGCCCTTGAAGCAATGCCTCAGTGGTATCAAATTTCCCTTGGTGGGATCGTCAGTGCTAGTATAGGTTTGAGGTCAATAAGTAAGTTCTTCGGTAATAAATAAAAACAAGTATATATACATAAAGTAAAGCCCCTGCGTCCACTTAAGGATACAGGGGCTTTTTTTATGGTTTGTTGTGTTCCTCTGCTAAGTGTCTAAACAAAGCATACATAGGAACCTTCATCTTAAAGTCTATTTCCTTCTGTAGCTTATCCACCTTCACAGCTAACCACATTATTAACAATGTCTGTACGACCAATACTACAGACGATAGGTCAGGTATCTCCATGTTCTTCTACCACCTTGATTAACCTAGACCCATACCACTCAGCTTTCTTTAGGTCTTCTATACCATTCTTATATCGCCACCTGTGTAGGTACTTAGCTATATTCCCACGTAGGTATCCTATATACTCTTCCTTGGTTAAGAAGTCTTCTATATAGTCAATACACTCTATGACACCAGTACCGTAGTGAGGTGGACTGTTGACCATATCAGTTACGTTACTTGTTTCTTTCCACTTAGCCATTATCGTATTCCTTTGCTGTGATAGCAGTGGTTGTGGTTGTTACTGTTTCTTCGTGGTGCTTGGCTTGTTCTGTAGCCCAAAGAGATTGAATGGCGTGTTGTGCGGTTTGGGAAAGACTGTAGCCGCACCAAGTTTTTAGATCATCAGCCATGCCTATTGTTTCGTGATCTAGGTACACGCGTATCTGTCTGCGTCGGTCATAATGCATGTTTGATATTATTCCTTTTATAAGTTTAGCCTGTTCTCTTATCTGGTGTTGTTGTCGCTCTAATTCAAGGTACTGTTTGTCTAAATCAGATAACTTTTCTGGCTTAGGGTTAAGATCAACAACATCCCCCATTACAAGTCCCCTTTGTCTTTCATGTTAAATGGC
>Ga0196887_1000635_pt1 | contig 16336 bp, 7 predicted proteins | sample VirMetDEL_Mar_31_FD_169094 | JGI IMG/M metagenome (GOLD analysis project Ga0196887, IMG submission 169094) | Aqueous microbial communities from the Delaware River and Bay under freshwater to marine salinity gradient to study organic matter... | ecosystem: Environmental > Aquatic > Marine >... | reverse complement strand
GCTGACACAAACGGAGAGGTGTATAGCATAAAAACTATAGCAAAAGAACCAACTACAAAATTTATAAATGGTAATTTTGTTGACACAAAAACAATAACTCAAGTTGGTCAAACAATTATAGCGTTCCAAGTGCCAAGCACTTCAACTATTGACGACAACTTAGTGAGTCTTCCTACAGCTGTTCAAAGTACAGGTTCTACAGCTTTGTCACAAACCGTTACAATTCCTATAGCTTGGACTTTCACAAATACATCTAGCGACGAGAAAGGTTTTGGCTTAAGACTACCGGGATTACCAGAGTCAAACGAATTTATTATACCTGATAACTTATGGTACTCTCAAACAGGAACTGTAGTAGATGGCACTCACAGTAGTGTTTTTGATATTACTGTAAACAGCACGGATAAAGTAGTTGCTGGTATGGAACTTTCTGGTTATCTTGAAAGTGGTACTAATAAAATATTTGTAACAGCTGTTTCTGATACCGTAATAACATTAAGCGCTGCTATATCAGCGGCTAATGATGCTCAGTTAACATTTAAAGCGTATGGTCCAAGTCTTATAAAAAGTATTTTTGGACAAGAAGTTGAATTTAGCGGTTTTGTAGCAAGAGGTACGCCTTTACAAAAGCAAGTTAGAACGCAAGCAACTTTCCCAACATCAAATGGAAATGTTACTTTACCAATATCTGGAACTTACGGTGTTGGTGGTGGTGGTCATGTTAGGCTAGAAGGTTTCAACGTTAACAATACGGGTAACAATAATTTAATAACAACTGTTAGTGCTAGCTCTACAGCTGGGTCCGTTGTAATAAACTACAGTGGAGCAGAATTAGATTCTGCTTTAACTATTCCAATTGGAACAAAACTTAACGTTATTGGATCTCACCAAGTAATAACAGTTACTGGTAACGTTAAAGTAAAAAAATACCCTGACCAAAACGCCAAGGTAATTTTAGACACAGTACAAATTATAACTGCTGGTACAGCTGACGAATAAACAATATGATAATAGAATTAAACAACAATATACAAAACACATCGTTACAGGTTGGCGACTTTGCTTATTTTAGTAGTGGTTATACAACTGGAATTGGTTCACCTGTTACACACGCTGCGAGCCCAACACTTATTGGTAAAATTACAGCAATAGGTCATAACTCTATAGAAGTAAGTAATCCTACAAATGCCACGGCAATAAGTAATGGTGATTTTTTAATGTTTTCTAAAGATACAAGAGTAAACAAAAACAGTTTACTTGGTTATTATGCTGAGGTTGAACTTGAAAATGATTCTACAGATAAAATAGAGTTGTTTTCGTTAAGTTCTGAAGTAACTCAAAGTAGTAAATAATTCACAAAAAATGTAACTATAATAGATATGAATAACAAAATAAAGAAAAAAAGTCCAGTTAAATTTTTTGCAGCTTTAGGTGCTGCTTTAGGTGCAGGTGCTGCTTTTGCAACTCCAATTGGTATAGGTGCAACATTACTAGGGGTTGGCTTGTACAAGAAAGCAAAGAAAGCTGGAAAATTAGATAGAAGGTTAAGAGGACAGCTTAGTGATGCTCAAGCGGATTTTGATAAAAGACTAGCTGATTATGAAAAATCTGAGTTTCAACCTATAGACTCAAGCATTGTAGATCAAGAAAACATATTTGAAGATATGGAAATAGACACTTCTGGTTTTGAAATGCAACGCAAGGCTTTTTTACAACAACAAGCAAACATACTACAAAGCCTACAGGGTGTTAGTGGTAGTTCTGGAGCTGCAGGATTAGCTACTGCACTTAGTGCTGCTGGTGACAAACAAACACAACAAATGGGTATGTCAGTTACTCAAATGCTAAATAGAGCTAAAGAATTAAGATACCAAGAAGAAGCTAGAATAGGTGCGGCTGTAACAAATGTTAAACTTGCAAATGCTGAAGGTTCTAGACAATTTGAAATAGATAAACTAAATACATTACTAGGTGTTGCTGGTCAAAAAATAGCTGGTATTAGAGGTCAACAAGCCGGAAGACAACAAATGTACGGGCAAATAGCTTCAGGAGTTGGATCTATAGCTGGTGCTTTTATAGGCAAAGCATAAAATAAATATAATATGGCAAACGAATCAATAATAAAAGCAGCTGGACAAGCGTATGCACCTAACCCAGGTCAATATGACTTATCTGGTTTTATACAAGGTATTACGGCTGTTGCTAGTGGACTTGTTAAAAGACAACAAGAAGTAGCAAAAAGAGGTAAGCAAGCAGATGAGCTTTATCTTTCAACTGACAATACTGTTGTTCAAGGTATAGTTTCTAACTTACAAGATCAAGTTAGAAGTGGAACGTTAACACAGAATAAAGCTAAACAAAAGCTAGCAGATTTAGACAGAAATTACAATAAAGATCTTCCGCAAATTGAATTAATGGTAAAAGATATTTTTAAAAAAGGTATTTCAAGATCTGCTGGTGAGTTAGAAGAAAACTATTTATTAGGTCTTTCACTTGGTGAGCTTGATAATCCTATTACAATTCAAACGGAAAATGGCCCAGAACAATTTAGCACTTTTTACAGTGTTGACCCTGTAACAAACAGTTTAACTGTGTTGTCACCAAATGGTGATTATGTTAGCCCTAGAGAACTAAAAAGTATTATTAGTAATACATCAACTATTGATCTTAGAGACGATGGAAATAAAGTAACCGCTACGTTTCTCAAAAAACCTTATAAAGACGGTGATTTTAGTACTTTTCCAGCGGCTTCTAATGAGTTTAAAAACGGAATGAAGTCTGTGTTTGAAAACAAAAGAAAAAGAGACAGTTGGTTACTTGATAATCCTCAAGGTTTTGAAATAACAAACAATGTTGGTGAAGTTAAAAAAAGAAATTTTGCAGAGTTTTATTTACAAAACGGTTTAGATGAAAAACAACAAGAGGTTTTTAAAAAAGACTTAGATAAAATACAAGACAAAGATGTTTCAGATAAAACTAAGCTAATGATAATAAAAAAACTGATGGAATCTGACCCAAATCTAGATACAGATATTGACATGTTTTTAGATAAGTTTGTTGCGGATAAAACACCAAAAGAAAAGAATTACACGCCTATAAAAAATCTAGAAACAACTCATGGCTTTACAATAAAAGGTAAACTAACAAAATCTGAACAGCAAGACCTTGTAGTTGTAGACAGTGTTGAAAAAGGTATTGAAGATGCTAGAGCTGACAAAAATGCTTGGAAACAAGGAAAATCAATTAAAGTAATGGACGGAACAGTTTTATTAACACCTGACCCAGGCAAAGAAGGTTATTTCTACTTTGAAAAAAATATGGAAGGGCAACAAGTAGAAGACGAAACAGGAGTTATGGTTGATGTTGAAGGTCCAAGATACTCTGGTTCTTTCCCACTGCATAATCAAACACCCGAAGGTTACAAACAAATAATGCTAAAAGTTTTAAGAGAAGTACCTGGAGGCTTAAACTTTGGCTCTACAGTTTATAATAATTACAAAGCATTTTTAAACGAACAATAGATGACTGAAACTTACTATCTTAATGGTGAAGAGTATACTTTTGATACACAAGAGAAGTTAGACGAATGGTTAGCTGCAAATCCTGGTGCAAGTAAAACTAATGATAAGGTAAGTTCTAATTTAAATCTTGAATCTTTTAATTTTGAGCCTACACCTTCTGTCCAGACAGAACGTGTTGCGGCGCCTACTATTGAAGTAGAGCAACAAGCTGAAACACTTCTAAAAAAACAAGAGTTAGATGAAGTGTTTTTTGCAACTCACCAAACAGATAATCCTAGCGAGGTAAGAGCAAAAATGTACGGTAAAGATTTGTTTATAGAAGATATAAGCTCAAGTAACGGTTTAGTGTACAACATGCCAAATCTTCCTGAAGGTTATGGTATTGACATGGGTAATGACTACTGGTCAAACTCAAACAAAAGAGAAGAAGATAGGAGTACATATATAAGATTAAAGTCCGAAGAAGAGGCAAATACTTTTAATTCTAAGTTTGCAATAAAAGAAGATGCTGACAAAGCTATAGTCGCCGCGGGTGACAACTACATATCGCTTGATGATATGGATATAGTTAAACTTGAAAGAGAAGGTAAAAAAGATATGGCTGACTTACTACGTGAAGAGCGCGGTTATGTTAAATTGTTAAATGATGATGGAAGTTTAAGAAATTATATTCCAAAAGAAATAGAAGAAAAAGCTGGAGATGTTGGTAGTTCAAACGATCTTTCAGTATTAAACAACATGCGTACTGAAAAGTACCACAATTTAATAGCATCTGTTAAACTTGCTTTTGAAAACAGTCAACCAGGGACAAATCCTAACTTAAACACTTTAGGTGATGTTAGTATAGGCAAACAATTACTTGAAAACATAAAGGATGCGTTTGGTAGTGACACTAGTCTAAACGATGTTATGTCTATTATTGGTAACATCAACGAGTCTGGCGAGCTTTTAGCTGGTTTACACAAATTAGATTCTAAAACAGCTACAGCAAGACAATTTAACAAAGCGTTGGAAGAGTTTGTTACAATAAACAGAGCTATAGAAATAAATGCTGACCTAGCTTTGTTAGAAGAAGAAAACTTTTTTAAAGAAATAGTTGCACCTACAAACGATAAAGTTGTTGCTACTTTTAAAGACATGATGGAGGTTAATGGTTTTAAAATAGACGATGAAACTATAAAAAGAGCTGGAAGTGATTGGGGTGCTGATGGAGGTGTTGATATTTTTGGCGATGAATACGAATTAAGAAATGTTCTTGAAGGAAGTAGAGACATGGTTTCTCACTTAGCACCACTTGCTGCTTCTGTTTATTTAACTAAAAAAATACCTATGGGCAAAACCAAGGATTTTGGAAAGTTATTAGATCAAAAAATAAACATTTTAGGCAGGTTTGCTAAAAATGCTGGTCCACAGTCAAGAGTATATAGAAACGCTATAGATCTAACTCTTGGTGGTGTTAAAGAAACTATTGTATTAGGACTAGCAGATATACCTGCTGAAAATTTATTTGGAGCTGATCCTTTTGTTTACAATGAAAAAACAGGTGAGTTTTCACCTATGTTTCCATTTGCTTTAGGTTTTGCTAATACTGCTGCTGGTAAAATACTAAACAGACTTAACACTACTAAAAACTTTTTTACACCTATGCTAGCTACAATAAATAGGTCTAAAACAGCTCAGTCTTTATTAGAAATGAATATAGCCGCTACAACTGGTACCGCAACTATGTTTTTTGCTGAAGAAGTAACAAATCTTTCTAGCTGGATGTTTCTTGGATATGATTCTGAGCAACAAATGAAAGAAGAAACAGGCTTAATGAAACTTGTTACAACTTACACTGGAATGCTTGCTTTTGGTAGTATATCACCTTCAATGAGAAGCAACTCTTTGTCTAAGCTAGCCACTGGCATGAAAAACGATATAATGCGAGCTGCTACAGGTCTTAATTCTAGAACTAGAAAAGCTGCAAAATCTTATGGTGTAGAAACAAATAAAAAAGGTGAGTTTAATTTACAAGATTTAAATAACGCTAAAGCTAAAAAATTATTTGAATTAAACAAATTAGAAAAAGATAAAAGCATAGAAGGTTTTGAAGCTGAAATAAAAAAGAAAAAAGAAAAAGTTGAAAATGAATACGATCAATTAGTATTTCACAACGAGCTTAAACTAGCAAAACAATTAGCTAAGAAAGAGGGTAAGTATAGAGATTATTTAACTAATACTTTTGATATATTTAACAAAATGAATAGTGGTCAAAAAACAACAGCTAAAGACGTTGATAGAATAGCTGCTTTATCAGAAGTTGAATTATCTTTTTTAAAGAAAAGATTTCAAGTTACTGAAAACTCTGATTTTGCTGCTATGATAAGTGAAAAGCATGGGGTTTACAAAAGTATAGTAAAACTAGTTAAAGAACAAAGATTACATAGAGTTTCTCCAGAAGCTAGACAAACACAAATAAAAGAATATTTAAATCAAGCAGAAATTTTAGGTAAAATTGAAAATTTAAAAGCTACAACAAAAACTCAGCCTCATTTAAAAAATGTCAATAAACAAAAAATTAAAGAGTTACAAGAAAAGTTAGATTTATCTACAGAAAACATTATTAAAAACGAAAAGTTATATGATAAAATATTAAAAGATAAATTTAAAACTGAAGTTGAGTTTTCTAAATTAATGGCAAAAGAGCTTGGTGCTGGATTTAACTTACTTAGTGAAAGCCAATACAACAAGCTAGAAGGTGTTCAAAAAGGTTCTGAAGGTAGTTACAATAGAGTAAAAAATCAAATATACATCAATAAAGACGCTGCTTTAAAAGCTAGACAACTTGGAACTCCACTTCACGAGGTTACACATGCTATATTAAAAAATTCTTTAAAAGAAACTTATGTTGAAGATGGTGTAGAAAAAACTAGAGTTTCTAAAGATGGTATGGTTAAAATAGATCAGTTTTTAAACAAACTCAACACAAAAGAAAGACAGCTTGTAGAAGAAAGAATGGAGTCTGAATATAAATTTGAAAAAGACTCTAAAGGCAATTTTATAACTAAGCCAAATGGTGATCGTATTATAAGACCTAAAAACGAATATTACGAGGAGTATTTAACAGCTTTTGGTGACGTTTTAAAAAACAAAGAAGTTGCAGAATCACCAGGATTGACGTCAAGATTAAAGTCTTATTTTGAACCTATATTAAAACAAGCAGGTTTTAAAAACATGAACGTTAGTACTAATAACGGTGAAGGTCTTTACAACATGATAAAAGCTATACAAAAAAGTAGCGAAACAGGCGTTGTAAATAAAGATGTTTTAAACATATTAAAGAAAAGTAAAAATGTTACAGGGCAAAACATAGCTGAGTCTAGAACTGTAACTAAAAAAATGGAGGAAGGTTCTGCTAAAATACAAGAAATGTGGGAAGGCAGAAATAAAAACACAAATTATTATAACGATATAATACAAGCTTTAAAAGGTAAAGATGCTGAAGGTAGGCAAGTTGGTAAAGACTTTGTAGATTTTTACACAAAAATATACGAAGGTCATTCTGGTTACAAAAGTAAAAGAGATTTGTTGTATGACGCTATGGCAACAGATCCTACGTATGGCGTTTTAGGAGCTATAATATCTTATAACCCTGCTAAAAACCCATCAATCGCTTCGCATATATTTGGTAGAATGAACCAAGGTAAACACATTGACGTTGCTAATATAATTTTAGGTAAAGATGCTGCTAGGCAATTTACAAAATCATTAGACGTTGCTGAAGCTAAAGAAATTGAAGCTAATCAATTAACAGCTGAAGAGTTAACAGACATATCACTAGCTAAAGAAAAAATACAACAAGCTCCTAACTTTAGAAAGTCTATAGTTAAAGGTGAAGAAAAAGGTATTAATAAAGAGTTAATAGACAAAGTTGAAACAGCTGTTGTAAAAACGTTTGGTACAAAGCTTCCTTTACCTAATACAAAAGGTTTTGAAAAGAAACTAGAGAATAGTTTTAAAACAGAATTAAAAAAACCTATAGCAGACTTAATGGGTAAAGGTCCTGAGTATGAAATATTTTTAAGAGACAACTTTGAAAGTATAATGAAGTTTGTTGACAATAGATTTTTTGTACAAATAGAAAGACTGTCAAAGCCAAAAGATAGAATATTCACAGAGGTTGAAATAGAAAGCATGTCTGTTAAAGAAACTGACAAAGCTATATCAGAAGGTAGAGTGCCTAAGAACACCTCTAGAACTGCAGGTAATACTTTATATAAGTTTAAAAAACCTACACCAGCAGAGTTTATTAAGTTCTATATTGGATCTGGTTTAGGATCAACAAAAGGTACTCGTAAAGACAGATTAGCAGAAGTTATAGGTATTGAGCTAGCAAAGGATATGACGTCTCAAGTTTTGTTAAAACCAGAGGTTATTGCTAAAGTGAAAAACATATCGCTTTTAGAACTAGAAAGATCTATAGAAGGAACTGGTAAAGACTCACAAAAAGTTATTGAAGCTAGAGAAATGATGTTTGAAACTTACTTAGAAAGAGTTGCTAGTGAAATAGGTAGAGATCCTAACTTAATGTTTAGTGTTACTGAAATAAAAAGAGACGCTAGAGAATTAAAGAAAATATTAAACCAAACCGACGTAAGAGAAGTGTTTGATATTAATAAAAGAACTTCTATAATTAAAAGAAAAGACGGAACTGAGTATCACCCAGAAGCTGTTGACTTTGTTTTTGGAGAGTGGCAAATAGGAAATCTTACCGATGCTATTAGACAAAGTGGGCGTAAAGGTAATCTTGGGTATGCTTACGAACCGTTTTTACAAGAACAAAGTGTTGGTCAAGTAACAAGACTAAAAGATAAAGGCGTAAAAATAACAGGTGGTACTGGAGAAAAAAATATTTATTATCCACCAGAAGGAAACTGGAAAGGAGGTACTGTTCAACAAGCTGATATGGTAGCTAGATGGTGGAACAATAGTCAAATGTGGGAATTAAAATTTGGAAATGCTAGAAGCTCTAAAAACCCAGCTGGTTTTGTTAACTACACAAAAGGTACTATAACAAGAAGTAAAAAAAGAGCTGATGCAAAAGAAGAAGCTCTAGTTGTTGAGTCAATGCAAAAAGCTATTAAAAATGGCGCTAAACAAGTAGAAGCTATACTAAGAGAGCAAAATGTACTAAAGCCAGGCGAAGACTTTACTTCTCAAACAAAAATACCTTTAGAGGTACACAACCTGCTTAGTGGTAGAGGTAGTGCTAAAGCTAAGCTTGCTGACAACTCTGTGACTGTTAACGGTAAGTTTGTTGAGGTTGACTATTTAAAGAAAGGTGTTTTTAATTTTCAAATGGCTGGCAAAGGCGCTTTTATACTTGGAGAACCTAGTGTAAATAATAGAATAGCTATGGAGGCTGGTGCAACTAGATTAGAAGGTAATTTTGAGCTAAAAACTAGAATATACGCTAGTAGTTATAAAAACAAAGCAGGTGAAACTATAGGTTATACTTATAAGCTTTCAGCAGAGGCTTTGCTTTCACCAAAAAATATTACTTCAAAATCAACTTTAAATTTAGACTCACCAGGTGCTTGGAAAAAAATGGCAAATACTACGGCTGCTAAAAAAATGAAGCAAGCTTATATAGCTGAACAAACAGCCTTAAAAGTAAACAATGCTAAAACTAAAAAAGTAGGTTTACCAGCTTCTAAAACTAATAAAGAAGCTATAGAAAACGCTAAAACTTTTGACAAAGCATTAACTAAAGGTGCAAAGTTTAAAAAGAAAGCTAGAGGTATGTCTACTTTTGATTTTGATGAAACTGTAGGTATTAGTGAAAACTTTGTGTTTGCAACAAAAGGTAAGCAAAAAAAGAAAATAGCCTCTAATGAGTGGCCATTTGTTGGTGACAAACTATTAGCTGAAGGTTGGAAAATGGATTTTACAGACTTTAACAAAGTAACTAAAGGTAAACCAGGACCACTAATGCAAAAGCTAAAAAACCAGATTAAAAAATATGGCCCTGAAAATGTATTTATATTAACAGCTAGAGCACCTGAAAGCCAAAAAGCAATACATGATTATTTAAAAAGTGAAGGTGTTGAAATACCTTTTGAAAACGTTACAGGTTTGGGTAACAGTACCGGTGAGGCAAAAGCAATGTGGATGCTTAAAAAGTTTAGTGAAGGCTATAATGACATGTATTTTGTAGATGATGCTTTACCTAACGTAAAAGCTGTTAAAGATGTGTTAAGCCAATTAGATATTAAATCCAACGTACAACAAGCTTACATGTCTAGTAAAACTACTTTAAACGAAAGAGTTAACAATATTATGGATCACTCTTTAGGTATAGAGGCTAATAAAACTTTTTCAAAAGCAGAAGCAAAAGTTAGAGGTAAAGATATTAAACGAAGAAGAATATTTATGCGAGACAGTGCCGCTGATTTAGAATTGCTTATTGAACCTTTATATGGTAAAGGTAAAAAGGGTAATGAAAATAAAAAGTGGTTTAAAAAAGAGTTTATAATGCCATTTGAAACAGGTATAAGAGATTATAACACAGCTAGGCAATCTGCTAAAAATGACTACATGTCTCTTCGTAAGCAAAACAAAGACGTAGTTAAACAAATTTCAAAAGAAGTTGAAGGTACTAGCTTTACAAATGACATGGCCATGAGAGTTTACTTATGGAACAAAGCTGGTTATAAAATTCCAGACTTAGCAAAAGGAACAGAAACAAAATTGGTTGAGCATGTAAAAAATAATCCTAGTTTACAGAATTATGCGGAGCGCTTTGCTACTATTACAAAACAAGAAAAAGGCTTAAAAGAACCAGGTGAAAATTGGTGGGGAGAAACAATGGCTGGTGAAGTTACAAATATAGATAGAGGTGTTAGTAGAAAACAATACCTTCAGCAATTTATAGATGTTAAAAACGAAATTTTTAGCGAAGCCAATTTAAATAAAATGGAATCTAAGTTAGGTACTAGGTGGAGAGAAAACATAACAGATATGTTTGATCGTATGCAAACTGGTAGAACTAGATCTTTAAAGCTAGATAGGGGTAGTAGTGCTATGATGAACTATTTAAACGGTGGTATTGGTACTATTATGAATTTTAACACTAGATCAGCTGCACTACAAACTATATCTACTCTTAACTTTTTAAACATGAGAGAAAACAACCCTATATCTGCAGCAAGAGCAATGGGTAATATACCTCAGTTTTCTAAAGACTTTATGACTATTATGAACTCAGATATGCTAAAACAAAGAAGAGACGGTTTAGCTATAAACGTTACAGAGGCTGAAATTGCTTCTGCAGCAGCTTCTTCACCAAACATGATACAAGGTGTGATATCTAAAGTTCTTAAGGTAGGTTACACACCTACAAAACTTGCAGATAGTTTTGCAATATCTTTTGGTGGCGCTACGTTCTATAGAAACAGAATTAAAATGTATCAAAAGCAAGGCATGGAAAATAAAGCAGCTGAAAAACAAGCTTTTTTAGATTTTCAAGTTTTAGCAGAAAGAACTCAACAGTCGTCTAGAGCAGATCTATTATCTAGACAACAAACATCTTTGATAGGTAGAATAATACTACCTTTTGCTAATACTCCTATGCAGATGAATAGAGCAGGTATGAAGGATATACTTGATTTAGCTAAAGGTAGAACAAAAGGTTTAAGAAATAAATCAGAGGCTATAGGCAGAATAAGTTATTATATGGGCGCTCAAGTTGCTATGTTCGCTGGATTACAATCAGCGTTGTTTGCCATGTTGTTTAATGATGAAGATGTTACTGAAGAAAAAATAGCTAGTACTAAAACTTATACGCTACAATCAACAGCTGATTCTATGCTAAGAGGTTTTGGTGTTCAAGGAGCTCTTATCTCATCGTTTAAAAATGCAACTCTTGAGTTTTTTAAACAAAACGCTAAACCTGCTTTTAAAGCTGATTATAGTGAGGTTGCTGAAGACTTGTTAAATATATCACCACCAATTGGATCTAAGTTTGGTATGTTAGACGCGGCTGGTGATAGGTTAAAATTTAACAAAGACACTCCTTTTAAATTTGAACTAGGTAACCCAAAGCTAGAGTCTTCACTAATGACTATACAGGCTGTTTCTAATGCACCTGTTTATTCGCCATATCAAAACATTACTAACTTGCAAAACGCATTAAGTGATCAACATGAAACTTGGCAGAGAATACTTATGGGTGCTGGTTGGACGCCTTACAATGTTGGTATAGAGCAAAAAAAGAAAAAGAAAAAGAAAAAAATTCAAAAATTTAATTACTATGTTGAATAAAAAATTAATTGTATTATTAATTATATTAAGCTCTTGCGCGGCGCCAAAAAAGTGCTGCTCACAAGACTTTAAAAAATATTTTAAGTTTGCTACGTTTTACGCCGCGGCTAATGGTGGTAACTCTATATCAGACATAGATGTGTTTTCTGTAACTAACGGGTTAGAAACTGTAACAGTAGAAACTCCATATGATTATAACTTAGCACTTGGTATACGTAAGATTGCAAGGTTTGGTTATGAAAACAGAGCACAGACATTTTATGATGGTACAGAAGAGTCATGGTCAGATGGTGCTAATGTAGGTAAGGTACGTGGCTTAGAATTTTTATTTGAAGTAGATTACAAAAGACAGCAAGGTGATGAGTATTTAGATCAACATCATTTTGTAAGATTTGTAGATAACAAGTATATATTGAAAGGCGAATACCTAGAAGATGGTTTTGCCGATATTAAATACTTTGAAACTTCACAAAGATATAGATATAAAGTTAATGACAAATTGTCTTTTAATGCTGGACTTGCTCAAAGGCTATCCGAACCTTATGGATATGACCCTTTAGCAGAGTGGATGCTAAGCAATGGCAATATACATTACACTTACCTAGCACTACAAGAAGGCTATAATGTTGATGTAGCTGCTAGTGAGTATTTTTCTCCAAATGGAGAACTCGTTGCTACAAGCAAAGAGGTTTGGGAAGAGGTTGTTATACCTACAGTGCTAGCGGATTATACAGAAAGAAAACGTAATGAATTAGATCAAATAATACAACACTCTGTCGTTGTTGGTTTTGACTACTACCATTACACAAAGTCATTTTGGTCACACGCTTGGGCAAACTTAATGCCATATCATTATGACGACGGTAACGATTACTCTTATCATAAATACGAGGGTAATCAATGGTTAGATTATAGTGGCGGTTTAATATTTGGTTATAAGTTAAATAAGTCGTTAGGTACGTTTGTTGAGGGTAAATATAATAAATACTGGAATAGAACATGGTATGACTTTAAATTTGGAGTAAATTACGTAATCTTCTAACTATAACAAATCTACAAAAATGGCAAAAGAATTAAACGAAGATACTGGCTTTAACATAAGTATTAAAACGCTCATAGCAGTTGGCTTTGCATTGTCTGGGATTATAGGTATGTGGTTTGCTTTACAAGCTGATATAGCTGAAGCAAAAGAGCTTCCAAAACCTGACGTAACTCGCATGGAGTTTAATATGAAGGATGTTAATGTTAGAAATACTATTATGGAGACTAGAGATGACGTCAAGAAGCTAGAAGAGCGTATGATTAGAATCGAAGACAAGATAGACGACTTAAGATAAATTAAATGAAAAAACTAGATACAAGCTGGAAAATCTTTAGCGTATATTTACTAATGATTTTTTTAATGCTACTAACAAACTTAGTTTCAGCGCAAGTTGTGGTAACACAATTTAATGCTGACTGGAACTCTACAAATGATGTAGAGTGGTTCCAAAAACTAAATGATTGTGATCTTACTAAAGTAGATATAGTTAAACAAACAAAGCTACAAGAAAAACATAAAATAGTTATAGTGCCTACTATAATTATATTTAAAGATGGTGAAGAAATAAAACGATACCAAGCAGATCTTAGTTTTAAAATGCTTGCAACGAGAAAGGAAATACAAAATTTTATTAACGAACAAATAATGAGCGACTTTTAATATGAAAGCAAAACTGTGCCTATTGATTAAAAAACTAACCTTTGGTAAAGTATGCCTAGGTATGTGTACAAAATAGTATTAATACTTATATTATCGTCTTGCGCTAAAGAAACTGATGATCTTGGTTTTAGAACATATGTAATACCTGAGGGTGAACATAGTTCTGGTAGTTATTTCAACCACCCTACAAACTCAAGAATAGACTTTGACTTTATGTTAGACGAGTCTGCTATCTACACTACTGAAATACTAGAAAACCAACATGACGTAAATAAAATTTACGGCTTTAGCGATTTTGGCGTTAGACATCAAAAATACTCTATAAGATTAGGTTGGAGGTATTTAAACAGCGAACTAGAACTTTGTTGGTTAAGACATGAAGAAGGTAGACATACGGCTGCTACTATAAGAACTATAGAACCAAATATTGTTTACAACGCTACAATAGATATAAAAACTTTTTACTACATTATAACTATAGATGGTGATACAACGATGGTTAGAAGAAGACCGGAGGGAAACTGGGGTTTAGTTAAAAGGTATTACTTATACCCTTATTTTGGCGGCAATGAATATGCGCCACACGACATTACAATTAAGATAAAAGAATGAAAAAAATATTATTACTATTATTGCTACCTATTATAACGCTTGCTCAAAAAGAGTGCGTTATACATGTTACCACGGATCAATACCCTACGGAAACGTATTGGACTTTGTTTGCTGATAGCTTAAATGGTGATACTATAGCTATGGTACCAGCTGGGCATTATACATCACCCAACACTAGTTATACCGACACTTGTTACATAAACGATACTATAGCTGATATAACTTTTTTAATGAGAGACACTTATGGTGATGGAATGAACGGTAGTTATTATGTTACTATTTGTGGTGATACAATAGTTAACTATCCTAACCCTAACTTTCAGTCAGGTATATACTCCAACAGGCAAGTACCAAGTTGTTTACCACCACCACCACCACCTCCACCAGGCCCATGTGTACCAACATTAGTAAATATAAACTTAGACCAATACCCTGAAGAAACTAGCTGGACAATAACTGATAGTTTAGGCAATATAGTATTTTCAGGTGGACCTTATAATAATGTGCCAGATTACGAGCCACAGTTTCAGTTTGCTTGTTTACCTCCTGGAGAGTTAACTTTTACTATATACGATTTATATGGTGATGGATTAGAAGGTACATTATGGGGAGGACAAGATGGTTCGTATTACGTAATGCAATGCGGCGATACCGTAGTTTATGGGATTGATCCTAGCTTCGGGCAAGACTCCGCTCACGTATTTATCTCTGATACCTGTGTACCACCTCCCCCGGTATATGGCTGTATGGACGATGATTATGTAGAACACGATCCACTAGCCACTGTAGATGATAGTAGCTGTGCTACTTTAAAAATATATGGTTGTATAGATAGTACAATGTACAACTACGATCCTTTAGCAAACACAATGGACGATATTGATCAATGTACTTATGATTTAATATTACACGACTTAGTTGGTAATGGTTGGGTGGCAACAAGACTAGAGATATGGCAAGATGCAGACACGTCTATATTCTATATGAACAACTCTAGCTTTAACCAAGCTTTTACAATAGACTTATTTGCTCCTTCACCTGTATATGCAAAGCTATTTGTTAGTCAACAAGCACAGGCAACAGCTATTGAGTGTGGCTTTACGTTAATAGGACCAGATGAAGATACTATAATAACTATACAGCCACCATTTATTGTACCATTTTTTATGTACGAGGCAAATACATATTGTGGTAATACTTGTGAAGAAATTGTATATGGCTGCTTAGATAGTTTAGCTTTTAATTACATCGACACTGCTAACACAGCTGATAACTGTTACTATTATCCTGGTTGTATATCACCAGCATACTTAGAGTATCATGTTGACACTGCTAACGCTTATTACACAGATATAAATATACAAGATAGCTGCGAAACACTAGCTATGTTTGGCTGTACGGATTCATTAGCATTTAATTACGATACCACGGCTAATGTAGATAATGGCGGTTGTTTACCTATAGTCGCGGGTTGTATGGACGCTTTTGCTTTTAATTACAACGTATTAGCAAACACACCAGATACTTGTATTCCATTTGTGTATGGTTGTACAAATCCTACAGCTTTAAACTATGACACTTTAGCAAACACAGATGACAATAGTTGTGTGTTTCCAATTTTTGGCTGTACAGATCCTCAGGCTTTTAATTACGACCCTCAAGCAAATGTTGATGATGGAAGTTGCGTTGCAAAGGTTTTTGGTTGCACAGACCCTACTATGTTTAACTACGATCAATTAGCAAATGTAGATAATGGATCGTGTATACCTTTTGTGTATGGTTGTACAGACAGTACGGCTTTTAACTATAACCCACTAGCTAATGCTGATAACAATTCTTGCGTTCCTTTTATATATGGTTGTACGGATCCTAGCGCTCTTAATTATTCCCCACAAGCTAACACGGAGGATTTTAGTTGTATTGCTTATATTTATGGGTGTATGGATAGTTTGGCTATTAATTACGATCCATTGGCTAACACGGATAACGGTTCGTGTATTTCTATCGTTATGGGTTGCATGGATCAAACAGCATATAACTATAATGGAAATGCTAATGTTGACGATCCTTTATCTTGTCTTTACAGTGCAGGTTGTGTTACTGGTGATAGCATACCTTACTGGCTTAACGATCCATGTTACGCCTGGGTAATAGATATAGATAAGTACTGTTGTGATAATGAGTGGGACACAATATG
>Ga0196887_1000631_pt1 | contig 16416 bp, 9 predicted proteins | sample VirMetDEL_Mar_31_FD_169094 | JGI IMG/M metagenome (GOLD analysis project Ga0196887, IMG submission 169094) | Aqueous microbial communities from the Delaware River and Bay under freshwater to marine salinity gradient to study organic matter... | ecosystem: Environmental > Aquatic > Marine >... | reverse complement strand
CCTGCTGCGATACCTAGTGTATCTGCTCCTACAGCATAAATTCCTGTATTTGAATCACTTGTAAAAGATAAAGCAGGGGTACTTACTCCCCCATTACCCATCCTAAATGCGTTTGAACTAATTTCTGCAGCCCCATCTATCTGACCACTATTCATGGTAAGAGTTTGACCATCCATATCAATATCACCCCCCATAGTTAATGAACCTAAGGTACCTACTGATGTTATGTTAGTTTGGGCGGCCGTTGCTAAAGTACCTACTATTGAATTACCTGTAATTGTGCCGCTTGAACTTATATCGCCTGAGGCTGTTACAGCGCCTACTAATTTTACTTTATCAGCAGATGGGTTACCTATTACTGCATTATTATCTCCATCAAATCCAATAAGGTCGCGAGTTGCACCTCCTGATAATACTTGGGTTATTTGGGTATTATTAGTAGTTAATTTAATATCTCCTGAAGAAAACACACTACCAATAGTTAATTCATCAAATTCTACATTAGCATTTGTTGAAACATCTTGACCTATTGCTATGTCACCAGAGTTGACTGTAACACCTGTTCCAGCCCCCACAGTTAAAGTTACATCACCTGAAGATCCACCTCCAGTTAAACCATTACCTGCAGTTACTCCGGTTATGTCACCTCCTCCTCCTCCACTAGCGGCTGCTAATGAAGCTGATACATTACTAAACCCAGGGATAGATAATATTCCACTTGCACTTATGTTACCTGAGGATGTTATATTTGCAAAGGTAGAATTACCAGTAAACGTCGGAGAAGTAAACATTGTTGCTTTACTCTCATTAGTAACATTATTTAATGATAAGTCTGATTTTAATTCAGCATATGTCCTTCCTTTAATGTTAGTACTTCCTGCTAATAAAATGTCATTAGTGGTTAATGCTTCTTCTGATTTTAGGGCATTTCCACTTGATTTACCAAATGTTAGAGTGGCCTGTTTTCCGTCTATATTGCTTTGTAAAGCTGAGCTTGAAGCGTTTAATTGAACTAGTGTTGCGGCATTGTCCGCTTTGGTTCCTTGGGCTGCGGTTGCATAATCAGATGAATCAAATGCTTTAACTTGTGCTAAGTTAGTTACTTCAGAATCCATTAAAGCACCTGCAGCAGTTACATTTGTGGTGTCGGTTACGTCTGCACCATCTTCTACGTTTATATCGCTTCTAAATTGCGAATATGTGCGTCCTTTAACATTACTGCTGCCCATTAATAGGACATCATTAGTAGTAAGTGCTTCCTCTGATTTTAGAGCATTTCCACTTGATTTACCAAATGTTAAGGTATCTTGTTTTCCATCTATATTACTTTGTAAAGCTGAGCTTGAAGCGTTTAATTGGGCTATAGTAGAATAAGAGCTTAAGTCTTGATCACCTGTATTAGTGCCTGATAGGTTAGAACCTATAATAGTACCACTCGCACTTATATTACCTGAAGCCGTTATGTGTGTATCGGCACTGCTACCTAAAGTGATAGTATCATCACCCGAATCTACAAGTATAGCAGCAGCATCATTATCACTTCTAACTCTGAAATCTAAACTTGCAATTCCACCAGGGTTAGCATCAATACCTGTATTAGATATTTTTAAACCATAAGCATTACCATAAAATTCTAAATGGTTAGAAGCTAATTCAATTCTAGTACTTGTATTATTATAACGATTTATGGTAGAAGCATTAATATCACTTCCATCAACACTTAAAGTACCATTCAGGTCTAATGGAGAATTAAGTACTGAGGTACTTTGAGATAATTTTAATATTTCTGAGGGGGCACCTGTTTTGGCATTAGCTATTCTAAGTGACATGTGGCCCTTAATACCTGTTTCGTCAACTTCATCTACAAGAGCTACTATCTCAGCAGCGGATCCTGAAGTGTCTATTTTCCCAAAACTAGCACTATCAATAGCAAAATTGATTCTACCTACTTCATCATCAGTCTCGGCACCCTTAGTTGATCTAGAACCTCTAATTAATAATTCACCACCTCTATTATCATCTCTAATTTCTTTAAAATCAAATGATCTAAGGGGATTTTCTACCCCAATACCAACTCTAGGATTATCTCCTGAAGCACTTATTACTAATACTTTTACATCATCACTCCCACCAGCAGATTGAGAAGGAACTAAATATTCTACTTTATTAGAAGTAAAATTTCCTTCAAATCCCCCTAAATCTTTATGAAGAGTAGATGTAAAAGAAGATGAAACTAGTCCCCCTGATACAGATGATGAAACTCTTGAAAAAAATGAAGAGGATCTAATAAAGGATGCTGATATAAATCTCATTTTTTATTATTTTTTTAATTGATTTTTTAAATCATTAATTTGTTTTTGTTGGTCTTGTACTGCTTTTATTAAGATAGGAACTATATTAGTATAATTAACATTTAAAGTATCATTTAAATCAGAAACTAATTCAGGATGGGTTTCTTGTAATTCTTGAGCTATAAGACCTGTAGCTTTAGGAGATTCTGTAGGGTTATCTTTCCATTTATAGTCTTTAACTTTCATAGACATTATATCTTTTATACCTTTTTTAGTATCAATAATGTCTTTTTTAAGTTTTTTATCTGAGCCTTGTACAAATTGTCCTACATAGGTTACACTGTTTGCATTACCTCCAAATTGGGTTCCATAAATATCATAATATACTCCACCTATATTAGTTCCTCCGTGAACACCACATTGAACTTGAAAATCTATAAATGGAAACGCTGGGCTGAATTGGTTCCCAGATGTTGGACCCAGTTTAGTTCCTATTAATAGTCCTGCTGGAGTAGCGCCTCCTCCTGTTGCATCTAAATTTAAAATTTTAGTAGCATGACCTTTTGAGTTATCACCTACTACGTGTAATCTAGCAGATCCTATAAGTTCTCCAGGACTACCTTGACCCATCATGTATGCTTGGGTATTTGATACGCTAGTGTTACCTATTTTATGTGTAGGAAATAATATAAAATGACCAGTCGTTCCATCAAAATTAGCATAGTTTTGTTGAAAGTTTGATCCTTTTGAAAATACAAGACCTTCGCTCCACGTAACTATATTATTACTTAAAAGCTGTGAGCTTACACCACTTACAGTAATATAATCTGATTGAAGTTGTCTCCCAAACCAAAGTCCACGTTGTGGTGATTCCCTTCCTATAACAAAATAACGGAAGGTGTCGTTCCAATAAATATCATCAAATACTCCTGTAAAGCCCCCACTACCATCACTACGTTGGATAGTCCCATCAGCTCCCTGTGAAGATGCTCCTCCTCCTCCTGCACTATAGCTACCTGTTCGGTGGAATTGACCCGTACTAGTATCATATACAACTGTTTTAAAGGCAGTATTAGAACTATCTGACAAATCTGCAAATAAGTTACCACTAGCACTAACATTGCCTGAGGCTGTTATGTGGTAGAGATTTACATTACCATCACCCCCATTCCCAAAGTCAATTCCTGCAGGGTCATTTGTTGAAGGACTTGCAAATTTTCGGTCGTTAAATCTATAGGAATCTCCATATATAGTACTACTAGCACTTATTTCACCCTCAACAGTAAATTCATGGGTTGGTAAAGAAGTACCAATACCTACCTTGTCTTCACCAGCATCCGCAAAAATCAAATGTGTATCATTATCACCCTCTACTCTAAAATCAAAATTCGCATTACCCCCCTCATTTAATATAACACCTTCTGCTGTGTTCATATCAAGGTGTGAGAAGGTATCGCCTGCACCTACCCCAGCGAACATTCTAATTTGACCCAGGCCTAATGCTAAACGAGTTCCAGGAGAATTACCTACACTATGTATATTGGTTGTTATTATTTTACTAGCACTTACAGCACTTGCACTTATATTACCTTCTACATGGAGTTTTTCAGTAGGAGATGTTATTCCTATACCTAAATCTCCACTACCTAATAAATAACTAGACTGATCTTTTCGTATTACAAAGTAACCATCATCATTCTCAGCTGCATCTTTTAATATAATAGCAGCATGGTCAAAATTATTATTATCTACACTACCAATTAGTGCTAGTGGTTGGACTCCATCTTCTTTATGTAGTATAAATCTAGGAAGCCCCGTATTGAGTTCCATACTTCCAGATAAAACAGCGTGTATATCTTCAGTAGCTAAGAAAGAAGACCCAGCTTCATATCCTACTTCAAAAGCATTTATACTAGCGGTAGTAGTAGTTTTACTTAAAGCAAACACTAAACTACCTTTAACACCTGCTGAAGTTACTTCATTAACTTTAGAAAATATTTCTGCACTAGCACCACTAATAGCCGTTGTTATATTGCTTATACCAAAAGAAGATGATTCAACTAAGAAACGAATTCTACCAGTTTCTTCTCCTACTGTTATGACTCCATCTTCATTAGTTCTTAAAGTAATGTCTGCAGGAGAGTCAGAACTATCAGATCTAATATCTAAAGAACCTAAAGGACCTTTGGTTCCTAAACCTATACGAGAGTTGTTCCCTGATTGTGTAATATATAAAGGAGTACTATCATAATCAGCTCCAGAAGAACTTGCGGGAATAGTGAAAGAAATAGCTTTACTAGTAGGTTCTGCTTGTAAAATACCTATTACGGCATCAGGTCGTATCGTATTCGAGAACCCAGATGCCGTTACAGGACCATTTGATTGGTTTATAAAAACTATACTTTTATTTGATGTGACTATCCCCATAATTATTTAATTTTCTTTTTCAATAATTTTATTTCTTTTTGAAGAGTCTCAATCATATTTTGTTGTTGTTGTACGGCTCCTACTAAATAGGGCACTATTTTAGTTTCAGATACCATCCAAGGATCTTTTTTAGCATCTTTTGCTTTTTTAGCCCCTACCTTAACGGCTTCAGGTATAACTTTATATAATTCTTGGGCAATAAAACCTAATTTAACATCTTCTTCAACATTAGTTCCTTTCCAATTAAAATTTCTTAATTTAAGTTTTTTTATTTCATTTAAACCTTTATCTGAGTATTTTATATTTTCTTTTAGTCTTTTGTCTGAAAGATTACCTAAAATTATACCCCCGGGGGTACCGATAGAGCTATAATCAACTGTAAATATACCACCTACCTTATTTAAGTCTGAGGGATCAAAACCTCCATCAAAGTAATAACCAGTACCCATATAAAAATCTATAAACGAACTATTAGGATCGGGTTGACCAAAACCACTTGCTAGGGTTACTGCTAAGCCTTTAGGGGCATCTTCTACTTGGCTGTTTGGGGATAGTCTCTGTGAATTATAAATTATACTAGAATAATTATGGGGTAAGTTGCCCACACTAAGTCCTTTACCTATAGTATGATTATTATCTACACTAGTTGTTCCTGTAATATACTCAAATTTAAATTTTAAAGAAAGATTAGTTACTAAAGGTGTAGCTCTTACTGTAAATAAGATTTTATTAGCTGATATCTGTTGTGGAAGGACTGTTGTCCAATCCCCTGGAGTATCCCCAACGTCATCTCCATATGCAAAAACGTTAGCGTTTGAATTGACTGTATTTTCAGCAACAAAAGTTGCTGTAGTTGTATCTAATTCAAGGATAGGAACAAATGTACTACCATCTGCAGTGTTCGAATCATCACCAAATTCTTTAACTACAATTACATCATTAGGGAAAGTAAGGTTTTTAATTGCACGTGGTGTCGTCGCGACGACACCGCTAAGATTTCCCGAAGCACTAATTTCTGTAATTCTTACAGCAGTATTTACTGTACGATCACTGGGAAGTTGTATAAGGAAAGGAACATCTATAAATTCATTCGGTGTGGGCCATTGACTGAGGGCTGTTGCAGAAACATTAACAGTTGAGGTAGCGACAGTAGAAGTTTCTGTATTTGTAAGAGCAGCGGATTGATATGTTCCTCCAATACTTGAAGGTAAATAATCAGAGGGTATAGTACTACCTGTTATTGATGAAGTTACTGCTCCTTGTACAAATACGGCACTAGCACTAATTATACTATTACCGTCCATATTTAGATCGGTAGTAGCTGTGTGGTCACCTAAATTATCGGATCCACCACCACCTCCGCCACCATAACTTCCTGTTCTAAAAAACTGGCCAGTAGTAGGATCATATACAACTGTTTTAAAAGCAGTGTTCGAATTATCTGAAACACTTGCAAATAGGTTACTACTTGCACTTATATTACCTGAGGCTGTTATATCACCTACTAATTCTATACTACCTGTTGTTTGGCTATTAGTAGTTATAATATGTTCAATAGAATCAGAACCATCGTTCTTTTCAAAAAATATTCTACCATCATTTGTATTGATGGATAATTCTCCTAGCTCTAGGTTAGAGGTTGTTGGGACTTTTCCTTCAACTGAACTGCGTTTTAATTTAACTACTTGCGCCATATATATGGTCTATTTTTAGAATTCTTTAACAGTATGTACTGCTATTATAAATAGTAAAAAGCCTTGGAAAACCAAGGCTCTTTACAAAAGTTGTATATATTTAAATTTTTTAGAATGTACCTCCGTCGATTACGTTAGATACTGTAAATGTTCCATCACCATCCGACATAAGAATCGATCCGTCACTACCTTGGGCAACAGAAACTACATTATCAGAACCATTTAGGTGAATAAAGCCATTATCTTGTGGGTTGGTTGCATCAAATAAAACAATTCGTTTTTCAGAACCGGCGCCACCAGCTTCCCAATAATCACTTGTACCATTCCAAAGTAATGAACCCGTAACTGTTGTACCACCAGTAGCGTCTGTGGCTTCAATACCACCTTTTGTAGCACCGCCACCAAAGTTAACTCTTATAACTGAGCTAGAAACATTAAGGTTTTCAGTGTCTATAAATGTAGTTGTACCTGAAACTGTTAAATCACCAGATACTGTAGCATTACCTGTTATATCTACTCCCGTACTAGTTACGCTTAATCTTTCTGTATTATTAACAAAAGTATTTACTTCGTTTGTAGTACCAAATGTTATATATTCTTGAGATGCGTTTGTACCAATTTTACCTAAACTAGAATTAATTATAGAGGTAATTGAGGTTTGTGCGGCTGCAACTGAGAGAGCACTACCTGCACCACCATCTATACCAGTACCAGCAACGTCTGTATTTAAGGCGTCTTTATCAACTCCTGTATCTTTAATACTAATTGTTCTAGCACCTGAACCATTAAATGTAGTACCTGTATTGAGTTGTAAAGTTACGTTATCAACTGTTAAAGCATTTGTAGTAGTACCTATAGGAGCAAGACCATCTAATGTTCCAAGGTTGGTTGCAATATCTGAAGCGATACTTGATGATAAACTATTAATTGTATTTGAATCAACTAAGTTAGTTGCAGAAGCGGCAATTGAACCCGTATTAACACTAATACCCGTAGAAGCTACAGTAATAGTATCATTACCAGGAGTTGCTAGTACTGTTAAGGTTCTAGATGTTGTAATATCACCACCACCCGTTAAACCATCACCTGCAGTAATATCTACTCCGGAGTGATCAATATGTTCATTGGCTTCAAATCCTGATAAATTATCATGTACAATTGCACCATCATCTGTTGATATTGATACTGCGGATGACCCATCAAAAGTAAAATCAGCAATACCAGTACCATCAGTTAAGGAATTAGCAACATTGTCTGCTGAACCGGCACTAACCTGTAATTCTTGGAAGGTTGAACCATCATAACGATAAAATTTATTGTCACTAGCAGAGTGAATAAGTAAACCATCAAATGCAGCATTTGAGCCTATATTAGTGGCTAAACCAGCTCCATCATTTACAGAGTCAACCCTAGTATAGGGTAATCTTAACTTATTATCAGTTTCGGCTATAAATAAGGATCCTGTTAGGCCATTACTAAATGAACCCGTACCTAAGAGTAATTCACCTTGTACTGAAGAGGGTGTAGTTAGGTTAATTCCTTCTATACCACCTCTTTTTAATTTAATTACTTGCGACATGTTTTATGTGTGTTGTTGTTGTTCGATTAATCAAATATACATATTAAAAAGTTCCTAAATCAAGTGTCCCTCTTAAAATTATATCATCTGTAGATAAAGTACCAGAAACATTTAAAGAAATGTCTGATGAGCCTGAGATATTTACTGAACCAGTAACTGTAAACGTGCTGCCATCTTTTAATTGTAAATCAATATTAGCATTATCGTCTACAACGATTTCAGAAAAGGTTGCCCCCGCAGATCCACTGAATATTATGGATCCGCTTAGGGGTTCTATTATTATATCTCTGTTATATGCCACTAGTTATAAATATTTATTGGACCGTTTCTAGTGAAGGAACATCTGTTCGTTCACCTTTTATTTCCCAGTAAAAATGAACATTTTCTCTATCATCTCCACACCCAAAATATAACCAGTTACTGTGTAATTTTTCAAAATATAAGGGTTGCCAATTACCTATAGGGGTAATTTGGACAGTGATTCCTTTTTTATCTACCATTGCTCTCCACTCTGGGGGAAGAAGAACTTTTAATTCTTTAGATTCGCCTCGGCAATAAATACCGTGTTCAGGTCCCTCGAGTGCACCATAAACTAGGCGCTTATTCTTGCGAGTAGGGTGCGGTATATCGAATGACTTTACCCTTGCACGGATTGTGCCGTCTGAAGTGATATCGTCGGTTATTAGTTGAGAACCTGTAATTGTTAAAGAACCATTTAATGTTGTATTCCCCTTAACTAATAATGAACCCGTTAATTCTAAAGCTGAGTTATCGGTATAACCTCCTTCTCCTTGTCTAAAGAATTTAAAATCTGCAGATGAAGTTTCTTCATAGTATTCTAAACCTAATAGAGCAAGTAAATTACTATCTATACTATTATTGAAAAAACTAATTTCATTACTAACATTTCCTTCAGAACTGGGAAAAAATGTTGTTCCTAAATTATTACCTATTAAATTAGCACCATAAACATTACCGCTTGAACTTATATCACCACTAGCGGTTATTAACCCCATTTGGTTATTTCCGTTACTAATTAAGTTATTATCAACTGTTAAATTAGCACCTTCTACTTGTAATGAAGATTGAATTGTACTATTATTTCTACTAACTCTAAAGGTTTCAACAGGTGCCGTTTTAGTACTTTGAGCAGTGCTAAAGATTAAATCGCCGGTAGCACCTTCACTATCTACACTTGTTACAATACTTTTTATATCTGCTATAGATCCTGAAATATCTCCTTTAATAAAGCTACCACTAGCTATTACAAAATTAAGTTTACCTGCTATATCCCCTATAGAACCACCTGTAGTAAGACGACTACTTTTAAGAGATAATTCAGTACCTGTAGTACTATTTTTTGAGGATTTAATTTCAAAAGAATTATTAAACTTTTCGGTAGGTCCGAAACCAAATCCAATTCTAGGTTCAAGAGAAGACCCACTTATATTAAGTAAATATTCGGGGTTAATTGATCCCGAGTTTTTCTTATATATAATAAGGGGTGAATTACTACCAGTATCAAATGCCTCAAGTCTATACCCGGATCCGCTAATTATAGAATCAATATTAGGATTAAAAGTTAATCCGCTTGAACTATAAAAGCTAATATTAGGTTGTATTCTTATACTAGGCATTATTATTATTTATAAAGTTGATAATTTAAAAAAACAGTCGCTAAAGACCCACTAATCTTAATATCTACATTATCTGGTTGGCCAAAATTAAATTTTAATTTACCAGAATCTACTTTTAAAAAGGGTGGTTGAGTTGCTTCTACTAGTGATGAGGGTTGTGAAGCATAATTAGTCCCTATCCCTAACATAATTTCAGCTAATACATCGAGGTCACCACTGTCTCCAATAAGACCACTTTCACTATATACTACATCTACAGCACTGCCAATAGCATATACATTAGTTGTCTGACCACTTAAATTAATAGATTGGTGTATACTACCAGTGCCTTCTACTACAATTGATGTTGTGTCTGGGTGTCGTACTCCTTTTAATTCAAGACTAAATTCAAATGTTCCTTTTGTAAATTCTCCTATATCTGCAATAACTTGATTATTAATATCAATTACATCTGCTGAAGGGATATTTTCTCTAAAATCAAATACCCTTTTAATTACACCACTTTTATAACTTTCTTCACCTAATGAAATATCAATTGAGGCATCAGTATTACTAGAACCTGTAGTTGTAGTGTTGGGATTTAAAATTAAATGATCAGCACTAAGGTTTCCACTTGCACTTATATTACCTGAAGCTGTGATATTTAAACTAGCAGAAATACTAAATCCTGCCATATCTAAATCTTGGGTAGCTGTGTGATTACCTAAATTATCGGCTCCTCCTCCTGCGGTTAGACTTGCTAATGAAGCAGATACATCATTAAACCCAGGAAGAGATAGTGGCCCAATTATATTAGTACTACCTGTTATATCTAGACTACCTGTAAATAAATGCGTGTCATCTGTTGAGTCACCGAATATGGTGGACCCACTACTAAATGACATTGTCACGTTAGTAACCGTGGAATTAATAATATATTGTTGGGCGGTTATGTCACCATCAATTATTAAGTTACCATCAATATTAGTATTACCCTTTATATCAACACTACCAGTAAATTGGTGGGTATCGGATGAAACTACACCATGTTTAGTTGATTCTAAAATTGATATTAATTCCTCAGTATAGTCAACTTTAAATAAATCACTATTATCGAATTTAAAACTTATATTTCGAGCAGAATCATTACCAAATAATATATGATCATCATTAACATCTATACCATTAGGAGTACCAATTTTACTATCAACAGGAACAACAATGTTTCTTCCTGGTTTTACGTCACGACTTACATCTAAATCACGACCACGAAGGTCTCCACTTGCACTTATATTTAATGAAGCGGTAACATTGCCTGTAGTTTTAAGTCCTGTAGAATTAAATTCACTATTAATACCATCCGTATAGAAAGTAATATTTTTAGCACTATTAGAATCACTTACAGTAAGAAGGGTTTCATTTTGCCCACCACTAACATCACCAATTTTAATTACATTAAGGTTATCATCATTTACTGTAAGTGCTTGGCCAGCTTGTGATGAAACTATTAAGGGATTATTAGCATTTAGGGTAAGTTTAGTTGCACTTAATGTAGTGCCATCAAATGTTAAACTACTTTCGCCTTGAATATTATTATTACCAGTTGCTGTAAGTACTCTATTATTAACATTATCTAATATATCTATGCCATTTTCAGCATAAGATGCACTAATAGAATGTGATGCATTTATAGCATGTGATGAAGATAAAATACTATTAAATCCATGGGGGCCATATACATTAGAAGATATTACATATGATGATGTAGTAGCTAATGAAGCAGTACCTACAAGATTATCTACTAATAAGGTATTAGTAGAAGGATTATAAGCAAAATCAGTAGTAGTATCATCTGTAAGGAAAAGATTACTACCATTAGTAAATAATACATCAAAAAATCCTGGAGAACCTAGTGGAGTAACTGTAACTGCAGATGCTATTGAAGCAGTACCTATAAAATTGGGGGCATAAATATCCCCACTGGATGATATTCCAGCACTTGACGTAATACTGCTTAAAATCGCATCAGACCCTGATACGATTACTTTTTTCCAATTTGGCATTCAATACTAATTCTATCGCGGTTAGATACGAACAATTCGCCTACTTCCCCTACATTTAAGAGCCAACAATAGTGTTCTATGATACCTATTAAGGTTTTTTAACTTCTTGAATAGACTCTAACTTATCTTCAAATTTTTTTAATAATGAAGAGACTACGTGGGCATCTTTTCCCATAATTGAGGTTTGGTTTATTGCGGCAATTGCAAATTGTAATTCTTGTGGTTCTAATCTAACTTGTACCATAACTATTATTTTAATTGTTATATATACATATAATAAAAAAAAGCACCCCATAGGAGTGCTTAATTTTTATATTAAAATGGTTCTTAAGAATATATATAAATTTCTCCATTATCAGTATTAACGTGCATCATACCATAATATTCACTACTATCACCAAAATCTAAAGGTGTTGATGGAGGTGCTGCTGCAGAGGCAGATACTGAAACAACATATTGTTTAGGTGTTAATGAGGTATCATTCCAATTAACTGTATTTGCCGGATTAACTGCCCATCTATTAGCATTTGCATCAAAATATAATGCTGTTCCTACACCATTACTACCTGATTGAACAATAATACCACCATCTTTAGTACCAGTAGATCCACTAGCTAATAAAATAAACTGGTCAGATATATTTAGGTTTTCAGTTTCTATTGAAGTAACAGTACCTTGTACAGTTAAATCACCCGCAATACTTGCTGAACCTGCAATATTAACTGTACCAGCAGCATTTCCTATATTGAGGGCTGTTGCGGCACCACCAAAGTTAATTGTTGTAGTATTAGTATTGAGTAAAGCGAATGTACTTAAATCAGTGCTTGCATTTAATGAACCACTAATATACACATCATCTCCAAAAATAACATCACTAATAGCAGCACCTATTTCAATTTTTGTAACAGCGGATGCATCCGTATGAAATCTAAATAGACCGCTGCCAAGACTACTACCACCTTGAATTTCAGCAGTACCATAAGTAGTTTGGACACCTCCATCCCCTACTTGTAATTTTCCGGTACCGGGGTTATATAAAAGTTTAAGACCACTATCTCTATATCCTATTGTATTATTTGGAGATGTTTCTTTAGATAAAATAACAGGGAGTAGCTCCGAACTACCTCCAACATCTGATAAATTTATTTTAGTAGCAGTACCTGTTAAATCACCTGTTACATCACCTATGAATCCACCACTTGAACTTACAATAGATGAAGTAATTTGATTGAGTGTTACATTATCAGTGCTAGCACCAATTGTAATTGTATCACTACCATTACTTAAAACAGTTATTCCTGCGGATCCAGAAACAAAATTAATAGTACCCCCTTGTCCTACTGTGAATGAATCGTCTTGACCCGCAATAGTAAGTTGGGAAGCTAAATTTATTGCTATATCTGATGCTATAGAAGCACTAGTTGCAGTAAATGAACCTGATATTCCAGCTGCTGTTAGGCTACGAATTAAAGTAGCATTATTACCTAATGATCCCGATATTCCCGCTGCTGTAAAATCACTACCCCCAATAGATCCATCATCAATTTGGCTTCTTAATGTTCTACCAACATATTGGTAAGTAGTAGCAAATACAAAATCATTTGTATCGTGGGGAGGGGTACCTACCCAAGTAAGAACACCCGTTTTATAATCAAATACAAATTGGTCATCTGTAGCGGCTGTAACGTTGTTTTCATCATTACCATATGAAATTGCTATCTTATAACCAGGGGTTATAGATTCGGCATTTCTAGAAGCGTGTCCAGGTATTATATATTTAGGAGATACAAAATTAGTTTGTTGGTCCGCTTCTATAATTTGGTCAGAAGTTACATAATCATCATGGGTATCAGGGTCATCAGTAGTGAAATAATAAATTTCTCTTGTAGCATCTGCCGCACCTTTTAATTTTTTTCTATGGTGGAATTTTACAATTGCTAGATCATCAGCACTTCCCTCTGTATAAGTAGTAGGATCTACTAAACTAGCTGAAATTATTAACCCATCTTGGCTAGAACCACTATATGGTAGTTGGCTACTTCCCGTAGGGATTAACCCATCATCTGTAAATATTTCATTAGCCCCTAAGTCAAATACATCCGCAAATGCTTCTTGGGTTAATGTGAGACCATCAGTAGTAAATCTTCTACCTTGTAATAGTCTTTCTGATCTAGATCCTGAATTATATGCCATGTTTTATAGTTTCTGTATTACGATGTGGATACTGAAAATCCTGTTAATGTAGAAGCGGGAGCTCCTTTATATCTAATTAATACCCAAATTTTAGGGTTTGAAGCGTTAATGGTTTGTCCTATAGCGTTAGTTAAGCCTAATGTTAATGTTCCTGATGAATTGCTAAATGGTGATGAAAAATCACCTAGAACATCTACGTTATCACTAAATGGGTTTGTTGCCCCATTTGATTGGTTATTTAAGCTACCTCCATAAGTACCATTACCTTTAACGGCATCAAATATATCAGAGTTTTGTGCTTGGAAAATAACGCCAATTGCAATTTTATTATTAGTGGTATCATCCCAAGTAACAAAATCACTACTAGAGTCAGGATCAAAATTTAAAGTTAGAGTACTTTTGTTAAGTGTAGCTCCAGTGTCAACTTCTCTTAAGAACCACTTATAATGGGCCTGGTTAAAATCATCTGTTGGGTACCAATAACCAGCACCTGCATTACTTACATCAGTACCATTATGTTCTGGGTTAACAAGGAAACCGGGTTTAACTTGTAAGTCACCACCATCTCCTAATGTTAATCTTGAACTGGAATTAAACGCTGTTGTTAAAGTAGTTGAATCACTAATTGTTCTTCTATAAACTTCACCTTTAAAGGTTTCGCTAGTAGCTGTAGCACCACCAGCACCACCATCATCTGAAATAAAGTACGCTAAAGAACCACTAGCTAAAGGTTGGTCAAATGCTCCTGCTGTGTGGTAATTTATATTATCGGCATTAGTTTCACTATTATTAGCAAAGTCTTTTATAGTAGCTGTGTATGTGAAAGTAGTATCCTGACTACCTGGGAAAGCCCCTTCACCCATATTAGTTTCATTAGCATCACTAGCACCAAAAGTATATTGTTCAGCTAATCTAACCGTATCATTTATACCTGGATTATCATTAACTGATCTTGCTGTGTTTCCATTATAAATTGTATTAGCGGTACCAACGTCACCATCAGATTGAATAGTAGCGGTTTGGGTAGTATCACCAACAAACGTTAAAGTAGTACTGCTAATAGCTGCACTGCCTACATTAGTGTCAGCTCTATATAAAGGTTTAAATACATTACTTGCAGTAACTTCAGTTGTGTAAGTAGCTCCATTTAAATATGGGGCTCCTGATAAGCTTCTAGAAGTAAAACTTGAAGAGGCAAATTTAGTTACAAAGGTAGCAGCAGTATCTGTTATATCACCAATTTGTAGTGGGGACTGGAATATAGATGTACTTACATTAGTTCGTGCTCCAGGGCTTTGTAAACTACCAAAAATAACTTCAGCTTCTGTTTGGGTACTACCTGTAGCTACTCCTGCTAATGTTCCATGGTATTTATAATATCCACTAGAAGAGATATTTGTAAAATCTTCACCAGAAGCTTTATATCTTAAAGATGTTTGTAAAGGTATGTTAGCACCATTAGCCTTTTTAAACTGAGGTGGAATAACTGTTGGGTTACCCGTTGCTATTGTTTCTAAATCAATAGTATTACTAGGCCCTCCCTGTATTACTACACCAGCGGCTCCTGGGGTTAATGTAAATTCAAATCTAGATTGAGTATTAAATGTACTACCTACATCAGGGTCATTGTCTGCTTGGTTATCACTAAAACTTTGAGTTACTTTAGCAAATACAGTAAAGTTATCACTATTGGATCCTGCATCAAATTCAGCATCAGCACTTCCCCCTCCTAATAAATCTATTCTAACTCCATAATTACCGTTTGTAACTCCTGTGCGTCTATTTGAATCAGCTACTTCACTAAACATACTTGTACCTGCACCCCCATTAAATTCTTTTAAATTTAAGTAAGCAGCATTTTCTTCAGTAAACCCTACAGGAAGGAATACATTATCAAAGGTGCTACTATCACTAGGTAGTGATTCAGCTTCGCTATTATACCCTGTATATTTAGTAGCTAAAGCAGTAGGGGAAGCAACTAAAGCGCTATTAGAAGAACTAATAAGTCCTGCAAATGTTCTTAAAATTTCTGCTACATCAGTATTAGCATCATAGTTGTTAAATATAGATCCTGCTAAATTAGACTGCCATGCTAAATTATTTGGGTGACCAACATTATGGTTACTAAAATAAGCAGATTGGCTAACAATTAAGGCATAGTTTGTATTTGTAGAAGAGGCTCCTCTTATTTCAGTAGGGGCTGTATCAGGAGAGGGTTGTAAAACAGATCCTGTTATGTAGATACTTTTTTCAGTGCCATTTCCTGTATTGGCAAAATCCCCCTGGTCTACAAATAATCCACTACCACCACCCTCAGCTGAAGATGTAAATGATAAATGACCTGTTGTAGTATTAATTACTACTATTTTATCTGAGCCTGCAGTACTTTCGGGAAGGCCACTAGCAGTTATGTTTCTGACTTCAATTGCTGAGCCTGAGACTAATACTTTTTTCCAATTTGCCATTTATCTTAATCGTTTATAGTTTGTAAAATATTTTGAAGCTTAAAAGCTATATCGTATACAACTTGTATATCACGTCCTTTAAAATAAC